>Ga0163217_1077708_pt1 | contig 12167 bp, 11 predicted proteins | sample SynspAceP_FD_185933 | JGI IMG/M metagenome (GOLD analysis project Ga0163217, IMG submission 185933) | Saline lake microbial communities from Ace Lake in Antarctica - Synechococcus sp. Ace-P (PacBio error correction) | ecosystem: Environmental > Aquatic > Non-marine Saline and Alkaline > Saline ... | reverse complement strand
CCTGATCGATCCTTCGACTGTTTCATTGCCAAAGGTAGTCTTTGCATGTCCCTCAATTCACATTCGCCGTGGCGCAACATATTACCTCGAAATCCGCCAGATTATGGTGGAAATGTGCCGTCGGGGGATGCGCCGATCACCGTGGCAGACGATGACGAACCACTCGCTGTACCACCGATTTGTCAAAGCACGATCGCGCAGATTTTCAGGCTGCTGCCTGATGCGGAGCGCTATATTGTGCGGGTGTCGTACCTGAGTGGAAAAGCTCGAAGGCGCTGAATAGAAATTGTGCGCGACTATTAAATGACCGTGACCGAATCCGTTGCCGACATCCAACTTACTACAAACGCGGGTATCGAAGCGCCGATGCTGGGGCCGCTTTGTCAGCGGGATCAACCCCGGCAATATCGGCCGACGAAAAGCGCGTCAAAGAGGTTGATCAAGGCGGCGCGGGGACAAAACTGTTCCATCCGTATTGGCGTGGAAACGCAGCTCGCTTGAACGCACCTGCTTGAAAAATATTGGCGAACCTTGCCCGGATGCGATGGGTCGAAAGCGGATGGATCACATCAAGATCACTTCAGGACAACGTATATTTTCCGACGGGAATTCGAGATCGCTGCCAAAGCATCCGACGTCTTTATGGCTGCCGCTGTCCTTACCAATCAGTGTGACAGAAGCCACGGACGCGCCCAATTCACCTTGGATCACCGAGGCTGCGGGTTGACGTCTGCACGATCAAATCGGCGATCGTTATGGGTAACCTCTTGGATGGGCATCCCGTTGACACGATCCGTGTGTCACTGTCTGCCTGATCCCGTCGAAGAGTTGAAGGTGACGAAATCCTGAAATCCCTCGGCCTGCGCCACCAGTGTTGTTTAACCATTATCAAGCTGCCCCAGCTGCGCGCGTCAGGGTTTGACGTAAATCAAAACCGTCGAAAGCGCTGGAGCGGCACGGTTGGAAACCATATCAAAACACGATGAGACTGAGCATCATTGGTTGCGTCGTCAACGCACCGGCGACGGCTCTGATGACGGACGTCGGTTTTACGGTGGCGGCAACGGGTTCGGGATGGTCTATCTTGCGGCGACAAGCAAAGTCACAAAGCTGAGGCAACGAGGGATGATCGACCCACATCGTTCGAACAGTCGAGCCGCGCCGAACCATCGAGCAGAGGGGACACCAAGGCGCAGAGCAAGAGCCGAGTGACTTTGCCAACGGCGCATTTTCCATCGACCAGATATGTTGCGTATCCATATCAATAATATGCCTGATCACGCCGCCCAAGACCCCTACATACGCCAGTGTTTCTCGGCCAAGGTTGGCATATGCGTGCGCTTTGCAGGCCGGTGGACTGTGTGCTGGCCAATGATATCATGCGATGAAATGCAAGTTCTATGCCCCAATTGGGGCAGGACGGCTCATCACGGCGATTATCCGACCGAGAATTGCGGACGAATCTGCTGTCGCGTCGGTAGATATGTATTGGGCCTCCAGTCCCTGTCAGATTTCAGGGCCTCGCGCAAGGGGCCAGGGTCCTAAGCGCGCGCGGCAGTGGTGTTTTGCGCATTGGCCGACAGATCGCAACGGTCCATCCAAGGGGTTTCGCACCGCGGGATCATCGCCTTGAAAATTTGTCGGGCTGTGTTCACGCAACAGTGGCGCTGATATGAACACGCGTGGTCGCGACGTGTGTGCGGCTGGATATAAGGTTGCGCGCTTGAAATCGACGCACGCGGTTCCTGCACAAAAGCGCCCCGCGACTGTTGTGTCTGCTTTTGCCCTGAGGATATCGACATTTCGGTCTGACCGGAGCCAAAAGCCCCGCCCATGTCATTTCACGCAAAGTTGCAAAAGTTTCCTGGCCTCGCGTCGCGTCCTGTCGCGTCAACTGGTCTGTGGAAGCTGACGACGCCCTGCCGAATGAAACAAGCGCATAAGAGCGCGTGCTAAGAAACGCCGCGCCCACGATTCGCCTGTTCAGTGCGCGGACACGACCGTTTGCTGACAATGATGTCACCGCCAGCCTTGAACACGGTTGCGTGTGCGCGTACCAGGCTACGTTGGCGTCGGTACGATTTATAAAACGTGGCCGCCCTGACGCAGACGGCAACGTCCGTTCAACGGAGCAGAGCTGCGCACGACGGTAATATCGCAGGTGCCTACGGACGCCCGCGGCGTATCATCGCGGGCAAATCCTGATGTTAATCAAGGGCCAACCTAGAACCAAGGCGCGCTTGTTCTCTTCCGTGAGTGTGCGCTGGCTGTATGGGGCTTGCCCGATAGGCTACCAAGATGCCCAACCATACCTATAAACAATGTGACCTACCCGCGTGCAGGACGGCAGTTGCTGTGCCGGTGGTTCTATCTGACGAGGTGCTGTTCCTCCCCTCCCATCTAAAACGCCAAAGAGCTTGGCGCAGTGGCATGAACCGGCGCAGCGTTTCGTGGGCAAAGCATTGGCGGCGCTGACCAATCACGTCGGCTTCTCATGCGCTGTGCGATCTGGACTGCAATTCCGATTACGGGGCCAGTTCCAGTACGGATGCATCCGTAACACGGTGGCTGGCGGCATCTGACGTCACGCCACGCATCGGATGTGATTTGCAAACCGTCAAGATCGACGGTGTGGATAATCGCATTTTCCTGGCGTGGCCCGTCGCGACTAAGCCGAAGTTGCAGCCATTAGAGCGGTCGATCTTGCCTATTACGACGCCGAATTGCCCTTGGATGACCGGCAAAGCCGTAATGAGTGCGATGCGCCGTATTCGAATTGCCCGAAAAAGCATGGTGGTGCAAGTCATCGACGAAGAGAACGGCAGTCGCGGCTGGACCCCGTCAAAACCGATCTGCCCGCCAAGATCAAGCCAATATGATCTACTGGTCGACACATTCTTAACGTGAAGGAAGCACCGCATTCTCAAGCGTCGCGGCACGCGCATTTCAAAACCATTGGTGCGCTATCACATCGCTTTCTCTAGCCGCTATTTGCGTTCAGATAGCCCGCAGGACGATGTCAGGCATATGGCCGCGCAGGATAACGTCGGCATGACGGTAAAACGGCAAATAATCTGTCATCCCGACGTTCTCCAAGGCAGCGCTCGCCGATCGGACTAATTAACGTGATGCTTGACGTCACTGTATGTAATTGTATATTGTGTTAAGTCTTCCAGCGCATTTTGCCACAGTCCGCGCAATCGTCACCGGTGAACAACGCAATCCGCGTGCCCGCCAGCACCTGCTGTTGAGCACGCGATAGTCAAAGTCGCTTTGTGCCTTCTCTTGATAGGCCTCGGCCGCTAATTTGGGCGTCCATCTGGCGGCGACCAGCTCGGAGCCTCGGCGCGCATACAAGGCACGTAAGTCTGTCGCCGAACGCCATACGACTCCGCATTCTGTTAGCGCGCGCCAAGTCAGTTTGCGCGAGCCACCGAAGGGCTGGCCAACGCAAAACACAGTCCAGCGCATCTTAGTCGCGTTTTTCTGCGACAATGCTTTTCATCTGTCATAGGGCAGATAGCCGCGCAGGAGTTCATCTTGCATCACGAAAGTCGATTGTGCCATAAATTTGTGCATCGCTTTGTGCCTAGCTCACTAATTTGTTTTGCGATCGCGGCTGTGACTTCGCACTGTGCCATTCTTTCTGATCCGTCGGTATTCAGTATCAAAGCCTGCTTGGCAATCGCTTAGCGACGTGCTTGGACTAATTTCACGTTAAAGCCTCCATCAGGGCGTCTCGTTGAACGGATTGATAGGCCATCGTCGCCCGCCCACCCGATCTTGGTTTTCGCAGATATGCAAACGCGAGGCGACCATGATGCTCTCGCCCCAGCCATCGCAGCTCCTTTTCACGATAAAACGATGTTTGCCTGTTCGCCGTTCACAACGTTTTCGACTCGTGAGTGAACGCTTTTTCAGTAGTGCCGCAGCGTGTTAATCCATTGTAATCGTGACAATGGTCCATATCGCCTCGTTCAGTGTTCGCCGACATTGTAGTATATTAGCCATCATCATAATGATCGCCGCTTGCATTGCATTATACCAGCGTATCCGCTCTGCGCCTGCGCTTCGTTGCTCGCGTATTGCTGTAGCTTGGTGACCGCTTTCCCCATGGATGACTGGATGGTTTTCCATTTTCTAAATAGCGGCTAACCTCTCTGCGATTTTATGCGCCGCGCTCGCGTCGGTTCAGTTCGTCAGATCCATCGCTGCGCTGGGCTTGTCAGGGAAGACCAATCAAAGGCTAAGGGGCGATCAGCTTTTTCATCAGTACACCTCGCTCTGATGATCTCGCAGGAGTGCAGGCACCGGTTGCAGAGTGTCGTGCGCCATCTTTATACGTCACGTGTCACAAGGGGTTGACTTGTCACCAGCTGGGGATGCACGGTGAAAGGTCCAGTTAACCCAACAGTTTATAGCTCAAGCTATGACGTATATCAAACCTAGGTCCCAGGTCCGATCTTATCGTGAATGGATGTAATGCAGGCCCCCTGCCGCGATGAGCAGAAGGCCGCACTGTTTGTAATAACAAGCATCCATATGGAACGCCACCCAGCCCGCCGCCCAAGGGGTCGCTAGCGCCAGCGCGACAAGCGCCCACCATCGGAGCAGACTTCTGCTTTGAGGCTAATTGTTGATATACATCGTACGCACTGGACCTTGACGAAGAAGTCACGCTGCACAGACGTGATCGCGCAGAATGTACGGCGGAGTAATGGTATCAGAATGATTGTTGATACTGACCCTAAGTCACCGCGATGGTGATCACTTCTTGGAGTATCTCGAGCGGTTTATTCTACGTTCACACGCTGTTTGATACGGGCGATCGGGTCGGTTATCGGTAGCGCCGGCGTATCCAACAGACTATCGCTCAAAATTCTTAAGGCGCTGGAAGTCGCTCTTCACACCAAGTGATCTGCCCACCTCGATCAAGTGAGAAACCGAGTTTTTGCATAGCCAGGTGCCTGTTCGGATTTCGCCGATTATGACTATAAGGGCTTTTGGTGACCTCGCACCGGCAACCACGACGGAACGATGACATGTTACCAAATGGGGCGATGTCTGCGTGATGACGCGACCCCAAGGCAAGACGAGCCTCATTTTATTTCGGACGAATTTATCCATCGGATATTGAATACGAGATAGAAAAAAAAGCGACCGCGACTGAATCTACGATTGTTATATCACGACCTATTGTGAATCAATTCCATTCTCCAATTTATATTCTCTATGACGGTATTTGAGTGAGTTGAGGATTTATTGGATGGTATGTGCACGAGGATCACTACGACATGTGGATTAGTAGCGGTGATTCGACCCAAGAATATTTAATTTGTAGCACACGCACTAGCCATCATGTGGCCGCACCCTGGCCCGTATGATTTGCACGTGCAGAGCTTTGACAATAACATGTGAACGTCTAACTCGCGTCCAAACCGTAGCGATGAATGGTCACGGAGGCTGCGCCGATGCCGGGTTCACCCAGTTTCGCTCCCCCTGACGTCATTCTATAGTCTATGCGTGAGTTGATGTCATCGTCATGACAACCAGGACAGTCTCGCGAAATTGGCGCTGACATTATCTTAAACAAGCGCTGGCTGTACACGCCACGGGACTGATATTTCGTGTCCGTTTACAGCGGGCATCAGACCAGCTACCGCTTTTTCCTATGCGCGCACACACAAAGACCATCGCGAGGTCTTTGGCGGCTCAAGACCTATATGGGAACAGCACGCTGAAGGCTGGGTTTCGCGGGTGACGGAGAAATTGTTTTATATACCCCGCCGCAACGCACCCCAAGCAAAACAATGGTGACAAGGCATGCTTTCGTATTTTCGCCCATTATTCAGGCAACGGAGTATAGCCCTCTTTGTCTGTGAGCCTGTCTTTACGCGTCAGGATCTGACGCGCTGCTCGGTGTTGAATCCGGTACAAATAGCGCGATTCTCGGTAGATTGGGTTCGTGGACAACTCTTGCGTTGGGCTAGCCAGGCGTGCCGCTTTCGACGTGTTTCCGTGCTGGATGATCCGCATGGTGTGGGTTGATTTTCGCAGGCCAGAATTGGACTGGGTGTTCAACACCCAAGATCCTGCTGCCACACCGGTAGCCGGATAGCGGATTGCGCTTTGGTCCTTCCATGCCCGGTGGTCACGTCTTGTAGGCGGATCTGAGCCGGAACCAAGATCCAGCAGCCAATCGGGAGATGCGGATGACCAAGGCTCTGGTCAGCCCCACGCTTGAGATCGAGTTTGACAATCGGCCCACCCGTTCTCGCAAAAGTTTCCGAAGCCGCTGTCGCCTGTGGATCACCGGCGTGAACCATGGCGCTTGCGCGCCTGTCCGAAGTGGAGGCGGATACCAAGGCAAAGCCCGTTACCGCGTGTGCTATGACCCAGACACAGGCTGGGTCGATCCGGCGGGCTAATTATCGGACTGGTTCGTTTGAAAATGAGCCTGAATGGCTTTCCTTTGCCCAAGCGCTGCGAGTACATACGCTTTGTGTGTCGTGACGAATCGTACTCGTTCGTGCATCGACTCGACACAACGACCACATTCGGTTGCCTGGGAAACACGTGTCGCCATCGCGAATTTCAGCAGAGTGCGATTCTTTATATCACTTCATGCTGTCGATAGTTGCACCCAAGCGGGAGCGAAAGGGATGCGACGAGTCTACACGCTGTCGGATGACGCCAGTGATTCCGCACAGATCATTCTGAAATGCGGCTCGTCACAACCTGTGCTGGAATTTCGCGGGTCTAGATCTGACCGTGATCGGGAAACGATCAGTTGGCCAGCGTGCTGTTAGGACCTCGCCCGCCAAGAAGACAGAGCCCACGGTCCGTTGCGCCGCCTACCGCGCTTGCTTGAGGGGATGAAAGCTGCCGGGGGCCAATGAACCGGCCCCGCTGCGCAATGCCGTTTTCTCGTGTTGAAATCCGCCTGATTTCCATCCGTTCCCTGATCGAATCGGGTTTCTCAGCTCAAAACGACCTGCCATCTGCGGGACCCGATCTGGCGTGCTGTCGATGGTCTCACAATTGCGATTCCATTGCCAAGTGGCGCGACCGATGCTCCAGCCGCTTACCTTTTTGATTCGCCAGTATCCACGGCACGTCGATGGCTTATCTTGCGCGGGTTAATCGCCACAGGAAAACTGCATCGTTGTTCTGACGATTCCCACAGGTTGCGTAATAGTCGTTTTCACCACACTTCCTTGCATAGTAACTGCAACGTGTTTCGTTTGATCTGTCTTTTTTTCGGGTGGTATTTTATTTCAACCACCTTCATCGCATGAGCCATGCGTGATGATTTACTCGGTTCGTCTGTACTTGACCAATCGGAGCGCCGGTTCCTTTTTAATGTTACTTGATGGTTATGCTCGCGATTACTGCCCAATGCCATCGGAATCCCTCGCGCAGTACACGCCCCACGATTCAGCCGGATTTATTCCGGGCAGAGCGTTTTATTGATGAATTCGCCAAGGAACAGCCGCCTGTTCGCACCGGCCAATAACATTCCCGGCACTGATCAAAACAGCGTTCATCTTCGGCCGAAGACAGAACTTTTACATCCACGAGGGTACATTCTGCGCGCATCGGTGCCGCGCGGTGGATCAGTTGCGCACACGAAGTCAAAGGACGGTGCGCGGTTGCGCGACCATCACGCACAGGTCATGTAATATGAACTCTTGCTGTCTGGCGACGACGCGCAGAGCGCGCATAGGTAAAGAAATCATTCACTGCCGCTCCGCCTTGAGTAAAACGCTCCCCAAGAGGGAAAATCCTCGAAACTTTTACTTAAACGTAGATATTTCCTTGGACCAAACTCCTACGTGTAGTGCGGCTCGCAACTATTATCAAAACAAGAACGCTGGGGAAGCTGTGGCCCCGCATGAGGCAGCATTCCTACCCCTCTCTTTAGCCCAAAGCGCTACTCGGACTATCATACTGATCCGCCATTATAAAGTAGTGGTTCTGCCTCGTTCGCGTTCGGATAACTTTTGTTCTGTCGTAGATGAAGTGAAAACGACATATATCACCCCGCTGCTTATGATCCAAAGTCACGCAGCCCCTGCGGTCGATGCAGATGTGATTTCGAAAGCTTTTAAGCATGAACTTGCACGCGTGCATTACTTTTACTGTATGAATTCGCCGTGTCTCAAGCTGTCCTGAAAAATCTTTTTGGTCGATGGTTGTAATTTTTTCTTACTTTGGTTCTCGTGTTCTCGACTCCGTGTGCGCGCCACCATTTCGACAACTCGAATCAACCCACTCTTTTGCACAGTCCTCCCGCACGCCTTTGCCACAGTTAACAAATATTGATCGGAAAGGCATGAGTTATCTAACAGCGGCACCGCAAGAAAATCGCGACTGAAAAGCTGTTTCAGAGGCAGAATTGGCGCGAAGCGTTGTCTGAGGTAAATTGTTCGTGTGATGTTATCGGGGAAAATCAATGTCATCCTGCATTTTCCTGAACCTGTTTGAAATGGTTGTCCGCCTCGTATCGGGATCGAAGGCGTGGTACGATAGGTCGGCAGCGCGCGGTTCATCCATTCCATGCCATAGGATGCTCCCTAATTGGGCGCGACATTAACGTTGGGGTCCGTGAAAACGCAAGCTTTCGGCCCGCGGCACAGGTGCCTGCAGATTCTGCTTAGTGAGTATCATGGGATGTGGGCTTGTGCGTCGATGACCCACCGAGTAGGACGGGTCGTTTATACCCGTCTGGGACCTGTCGCCCAAAATCCCGAAGTGCAGGGCACTCGGCTTTGTGCGATGGACGTTAACACAGGCCCTGATCGCATGCAGGCTGGCTTTTCCTATCAGCATCGGTGTTAACCGCGCCCACGCAGGCCAAGCGCCAGCCACGGGTCAGCTTTATAAACCCTTGTCTATGCGCGGCGCTCGACAGCGGCATATAACCCCCGCGGACCATCGTCGTGGATTCGCCGAATTTCGAAAATCTACATACACCTCACGGCAAGTGAGCAGTCGTACCGCGCAAACTCGTTCGAACAAGTTCTACAGGCCACGCCCTGCGGAACAGGTGATTCAGAACTCACGCGAAAACCTGATGACCATCGGCTTGCACAAGAATGTCGTATGAACACCATGGCGATACGCCGAATTCGGGTGTACGACAATCTGTCTCCCGTACTTGCCAACGGCGCTTCGTGCTCCGCAGGAATACGACGCTGTACCAGATGGTGTCGGCCTATGCGATTTCGCGTAATGCGGCGAGCGTTTGCAGCTGGACCTTTTGGTTTTGACACGTGTACAGACGTCGCTTATGGTTCCCGCACACCTTTAAAAGCCACGACCAGCCGGATCTCGTAACACGCGACCTGCCAGTTTGAAAACCCTGCCCTGGTGTCGTGGGCGTCGCCATTTTTGTTCCATTTCCGTGGGATACGGTCTATGACCCGATTACCGCCTATTCAGTTCTGATCCTCCTTGATAAGGCAGTGTTGTCGCGGACGAGCCGCGGCGCTTGTGATATTGACTCCGGCCATTGTCTGCGGCAAGACCCCGCGTCCAAAATAATTGAGAAAGTACGTACTGGTTCATTGAGTACTCCAGCAACATCCGGGCGGATCGCTGATATCGGTTCGACAATTCACCGCAGTCAGTGGCTGTTTGCTGGGGTCCTCGTTATGGGCCGTATGTGCTGGTCCCACCGCGCCCTTGTATTCCATGCTTTCTTCTATGAGCTCGAATTGGACATTTAAGAAATACTAGCGGGCGCCCTTGAAATGCCGCCCGGATGGGACTTTTCAAATTATGATCGCCCCCTCAGCGGGCGCGTCTGTTCCGCAGTGTCCTTCGGCTTCAATGGTGTGGCCGATATTTCCGTGAATGGTCGAAGAGCCCCTTTCGGATCACCTTTGACGGTGGCTTTGCGATGCGTGCGACACTGCCACTGCAGTGAACGATGGCTGGCAAGTGGGCACGTCGACCTCCGACCCTTAACCGTAAAAAACCCGTGTGGGGCCCAAGCCAGACATTGGAGACGAATTTCAAATCTGGCGGCTGTACTGACGCACAGAGCACCGCTCCTAGCGCTTGCCACCAAGTTGGCCGCGCTTGTCTTATTTGGAAAAACCGCGCCCCGGCTATTTCGGGGGCCGCAGAATCTATTTAAAAAGGACAGTGATACCATCGCGCAGATGCAACAAAACACAGGCAGGACCAGATCAGCAAATCGCTGAGCTGTTGGGCAGCGGTCTGGAATGTCGAACCGACGCCCCTACCCGCTTGAATAATTCAAGCCCGCGTCGAGAACCCCAACCTGTGGATGACCCCGACGCAGCGCAAAAGCTGATGCTGTGACCGCCAACGTTGGTCGATTTCTATTCGCCACCTACGAAGGCCATTCAAGCAGACTGGCCGACAACATCGAGCTTATCAATGGGCTCGATGGATGGAGGGTCGATCGAAGAAGTGGTTTTTCGATAGAGAAGGCTCCTTGAAAACCACTGGCCAAACAGCAGCCCCAAAAAAACTTGAGGCGTGCTGAACGCGAGCTGACGCGAATGATACCTTCCATGAGATCAACCAGGGGCGCTATATCACGCATCGGCACGAAAGTGTTGATGGGCCAATATCTTGTCGCGAATGAGTCCGTTGGCCGAGAAAAATGGGCTATAAAGGTCGAGCTGCAATCCGAAAAAAGCGCGGGCGAGAAGCCGATTTCAAATTCACCACCTACAAGATTTCAGCGTTTGACGCTTTATGGTGGGCTGTACTTAGTCAGAACTTCTTCCGCGTGCCTGCAAACCGTCTTGTGCGATCAGCCCCCTTGACAGACGCTGCGAAACGGCCCACACGTCCCTCCTTACTCTTCTTTATTCTGTCGGTTATATCCGCTCGGTCGACGAAACTACTTGACAATCGACAATCAATGCCGAAAACGATATGCCGCAATTTCTAAGATACCTACCGCTTCTTCCTTTTGGTCGCCGCGAGTGGCCAGCACGTGAGACAACCATCGATGATTCTTTGTCCCGTTTCGATCACACCACCACCCCACGGCTCGCATCCCGTCGTCACCCAGCTACTGAGAAATCGCTAAGCACCAGAACCGTGGACATCGCACACTGAAGCGTTGAAATCGCCGGCTTATCTATGGGAGTCTCGTAATCGTCGGAATCGCTTGCCATTCAACGAAAGACCCAGCGGAGAGATAAAAGGCGACGCAGGCTGATAGGCAACCAGATCCGTCTACTTTCTGCAGCCCTATCAGATGGTAAAGACTCTGCCGCCCAACTATTGTAAAACCTCTGGATACAAGAATGTTTTGACGTGCTGGATGTAGATCTTGACCGGAGTTGTGGGGACCGCACTTAAGAGCGTCCTTCGTAATCGTTTGGTGTATAACTCCGTTGCGATAGGGCGTCAAAAAGCTAAATCCATTAAGATCTCAATGCATGCGTCCGTCTGTCTGCAAACAATCAGGCCTGACGCCGCGACCATCTCCGCGCGCGTCACGGCCCTCTCTCGGCGACATCTACGCTCTGCCTTCCCCGTTCTATGACACCGAAACGCTGAGGGCACAGGCCATGAACATTATCCTAGACATCGTAGGCATTGGCCTCAAATTCACGAAAGCGCTGGCGAAACGGGAGCTGGGCGCTCGTTTCGCCGCTGATGGAGGCAAAAACAACTTGGCGCGCATGACCGCCGTTCAACGGGCAACGTCCACGCCATCGTCGCGCTTTGCGCCCCCGGCAGACCTGATGGCAGAGTCCGCCACACGCCCCGACCCTGCCAACGCCCCAAGCCCGCAATCCCTGGCTGCACGGTCATTCCCATCGCGCGATCAAAGGAACTCATTTCCTATTGGCCAAAGTGTGTGACCCAAACCAAGGCAAAGATTCGCCTCTGATTGCCGACCGACTAATTTTGCGGCAGGAATGACTAGTAATGTTGTTTTTCGGTCAGCCGTTATTTTCTTTTTTGCGGCGGGGGGCGCCCATTTTTCCATCATTCGGCCAAAAAGACCACCAAACAAACGCCCGACAATTTTCGTCGAGGTCTTTGGGCCAAAAAGTGCCATAACGTTTTTCAATTTTCCCGGTTCTTAACGGTGCCACACGCAACCCCTATGATCGTCCGCTCTTCTATACAGGACTCCCTGCGTCTCGGCCTCTCTTTTTCTTTCTCTT
>Ga0163217_1073287_pt1 | contig 12167 bp, 18 predicted proteins | sample SynspAceP_FD_185933 | JGI IMG/M metagenome (GOLD analysis project Ga0163217, IMG submission 185933) | Saline lake microbial communities from Ace Lake in Antarctica - Synechococcus sp. Ace-P (PacBio error correction) | ecosystem: Environmental > Aquatic > Non-marine Saline and Alkaline > Saline ... | reverse complement strand
GGTCGGGCTTTCGAATAGCTCCTGAGTTTTCCTTCGCTGGCTGCGAAGCAAGTCCGGTCAGCATTTTCATGGCTGGTTCGACTTGCGCATCCGTTGGGACCCGAGAAAAACCAAAAAAATCTCTCCGCGTGCGATCGAGAAGTTGACGTTTGTGTGCGGCGGACAAAAGTCACCAAACCGCTTTTCGCTCAGTCCGTTGAGCCACGATTGCCGGATAGGTCTCTCCTCCGCTTCACTCCCGGCGCCGAATCAGCCAACTGGTCCCGCTGGCCAACAGGCTTGTGTCTTCGAGAAGCAGTTGCACGACGCTATCTTCCAGTGATTCCGTCTTTCGTTTTGCTTTTCGTAATGTTTCCGGTGATCCCCGTCGCCAACACCTATCGTCCTCGGCATCCATCGCGATCAACCAATCGAACGCTCCCGGCTTTCTTCCAGTATAAAGCTGGGGTCCGGAACCAAGAATACACACATCTCGGCCCGCGCAAGCGCCGAACATTCGTCAATCAAAACGTCCAGAGGATTGGCTTGTCTCGACAACGGCGTCGACACCCGTGCGTTGGTTCAGGTCTCAACCGCAGCAACAAGTCGATGACTTAAATCAACCGCAACAACAAAGCCAACTTTTTGCTTCATGCCGCCGGACCAATTATCCCGGCAGGTCGATCGGCGAAGGATGCAGGCCGGTGGCTCAGCAGACGTTCCAATTCCGCTCATGTCGCTCGCTTTTCCGGTGCAGAAACAGCACGCCCAAAAGAAATCGAGATTTCTCGAAACACGCTCAACTCCGCATACAACATTCTTCCCAAGTCCTTGCGGCATGTAGGTGCCCGATCCGCGCAGACGTCCATCGCGTGCCGCCGGTCGGCAAGTCTCCGTCCGAGAAACGTGTTACCGTTTTACACGCGGCTTGTGGAATGACCTTTGGGCACCCGGGAAACCGCAATCCCATCAACGTGGACTTACCGACACCGTCCGGTGCCCAATCAATCCAACCATGCCAGCCTGCATGGGAACGCTCGGCGCGAGACCATTCATCCAATGCGAGCGGACTTGCTGTATCGGTGGGCCAACGTTTTCAGAGACGGGCAACCGCGGAACTCGCCGTCGTGTGATGGCAGGTACGATCGCCGCATTCGTCGAAAATTGATCGCTTTGTTAGTGAGTTGACATGTCCCGTACCTCCGTTTGCTATTGCGGCCACAGACACGGAAGCGATTCTGGTGTGGTTCGTGCTCGCTTCGGACCAGAAGTCGAGGTCGTCACGGGAAAGTGGTTGCTTGCAGTTCGTTCCGGCCAGACGGCGGACGGATTCGACTCGCAGGTAGGCGAACTTCCACGAATCCCTTGGTCTGATTCGCGTCGATGTAAGACTTCGACTCCGATCGGGAGGCAACTGGCACTCCTTCACACGGACATCACACTTGTCGCGTTCGTTCGCAGTTTCGACTTGCTTGGGCGTGAACTGTGCCTCCGGCGAAACAAACGTTCACGGTTGGCAGAGGTTGCACCGTGAGCGGCGTTACTGCGGCGGCAACGTCGAACACGATCCGAGCTTCGCCGCCAATCTGCAATCGCGCCGCTGCATCGAAGGGCACGTAGACCTCCAATGTAAAATGTTGCCGCTCCCCCTATCAAGAAATCAGTCAGCACCCTTGCCGCTCTAATGAATTAGTTAGTATGCTGCGGGCAAGACAACTTCGCCCCGATTCGGACAGCCGATACAACACGCGGCCACGCACCGGCGGAGGTCAGCACGGGGCATCAATCAAGCCGCGTTTGAATCTCTGGACGTAGCTTTTGCCGCATTTCCAACGCGAACATTCCTGAGTTGCGAAAGGGCGGGCTCGAACTGCCTCAGGCGTTTGGCGCACCCGCTCTTTCTCCGCGGTACTTTGGTCTTCGTCGAATTGCGCCTTGCGGACATCGTCTTTCTTGCGAAATGAGCTCGTCTGATCTTCGCGAACGGTCCTTCAAGTGGACAGCGAAGTTCGCTTCCGACCTTCAGCTCAATGTTCGCCTTGCGCCCTTTCACTCGACGGACTGGGTGACTTCGGCTTTGCTGCGCCTTCGCTTGAGCTAACAACGCTTCCATCTGCGGGACGTATCCATCCGTCGCCAGAAACTTGTCCATGCTCGGACAAGGTCGCTTCATTCAACTGCGACTTCTTCCTAGGTTCGTCCGGCAAACTTCGTCGGCCACAGGTTCGACCTGCACCGCTTCATATGCGGTCCGTTACCCGAAAACGATTACCGTCCGGGAGGTCCGAACACCTGCTGCGATTTCCACCCACTCCCAACCGCGAGAATCGGCCGACCGCCAGAACAGCATTTACGACAACACGCAAACCACGCCGCGAAGCCCATTTTTTTTGCTGTTCTTTACTCATCATATATTCTGTCAGTAAGCCGACGGATACGCCCGACGCGCGGACGCTCGCCATGGCTGCCGAAACTGCTTCGTGGTCTTCTCAACGCCTGACGTTGAATTCAACAACGGGATATCGAAGGATCCGTGAAACGACCATGAGCGGATTCTTTTCCACGGCGAAGATCGCTGCGTCGCCGAGTTCCAAAATTCCCTCAGCAGCGTGCGGTGGAAATGGCTCTCGGTTGACTAGGCCGTTTTGGCTCGTTAGCCCACGGTTCTCGCGTTGAAACCGGGGCTGGCTAACGCCCAAAAAAAACGGCTAATGGAGTTATTCCGGTTTCACCGACCGAAGCGTTGCGCCGACCCCAGGATCGAGGTTTTCAAGCGTGCTCCAGTGTCCCATGATTTGGATGAAAACAAATCGTCCTCGGTGAACCGAAATCCGCCGAGGACCGTCGGGCACCATGGCGCACCGCTTTTGCAGGAAGACGCTGGCGACCGAGATTAATCCCTTGTTCGGAGTGGCACTTTCTTTGCAGAGCTCGACTGCTTTCTTCCGGCCTTCATAGTCGACCAGCATCCCTACTCAGGCACCAATCTCGTTGGACACGGGCAGTCATGCCTGAAAACCTTCCGGCGCACGCTGCCGGCCGGCATCAACCAGTTATACGCAATTGAGATTACCCGAACCTGGCCTTGCTTCCAGGTTTCAGCTCAACCGCGACGCGCCCCCGAGCACCACAAAATAGTGGGTGTCGTTGCCAAACCGGATGCCCGACCGCCTTCTGTGGTTCCTGCCGTCGTTGTGGCAAATGATGCAGGGCGAAGCCACCGGGCATTACCGTCCGTGTGACGATTTGACGGTTGAACTTGAGGACGTGTTGTCGCCGCAAGGCGCCTTGATCTTTCTCACCGCACAGGACACACGAGGTCGACCACCGCCAGACTGGAGCGCAAGATGTTGACGGGTATCTTGGTGCCGTGGACAAAAATACTCATTATTCTAAAATTCCCTCCTGTCCGCGTGGGCGAGTCCGGGGACGTGACGCGATCCGCGATGTACCAGCGTGGCTCTCGGCAGTCTTGGATCACCCATAATATCGGTGTAATCTAAAATGCGTCGGTATAGAGTGAGTGCCACAACCACCGCTTCCGAAAGTTTTCGAGGCTTCCACATAAACGTGAACAGTGTTTTCTGCCTGAGGGCATCGAGAAGACGCATTGGCCTGCTGGACACGCCTCCATCCACGGGCCGCTACCATGACTCTGTTTGAGGGAGAGCCTGAAAAAGGGTATTCCATTCAGTTTCAGTCCGTTTCCGTTTTCCGTTTCAGTCAAGGGATGCTTCACCAGTTATCACGCGAAACACGCCCTGCGCGTGCCTTAGTCAATCGCGAAGTGATCTTACAAACCCAAACCGAAGGCAAAACCTTATGAAAACTTAATTATACTTCTGCTCGTTTGCGGCGCTGCGCTGGGCATCCGACGGCAAGTCGAGATCTTCAAAACCTAATCCCGCGCTTCCAGAATCGAGCGGCGGAATGTCTGCGCGGACTTCACGCGGAACCCCCTGGATCGTGAGAACGGGCTAAAAACCCAGGGCGAAAATTGTCATCGCAACGGAACCGACCCGATCCGGCCCGGCTGGCGGCTAACGGAACTGCAAAGCATACCTCGAGAAAATCAAGGCGGGGCTCCGGTTGGAAATCGTGCATGCGAGCGACGAAGCAAAAGCCTGAACCTTCTCCTCCTCGCGAGAGCGAAGCGGGCCCGGTGCAGGGCAGGCGTGAAGGCTGATGATGGCCCGGTACGTCGTACCATAATCGTTCTGCCAGTGGCCCGACTGGTTATGGCTCTCGGTGGGGTGAATGATTCTCGCGACTTCAGCCCCGTGAGCCGGGCGCGAATCATGGCGATTGGGCGAGAAAACAAGGGAGGTGATTTTGGGAGGAACTCGCGGGTCACCCGTGGACAGTGCCCTGGTCGGAACGGGGCCTTTTACCGGGACTATACAGCAAAGCAGTTGACATCTGGACCTTCGATCATCGTGGTTTCTTCGCTGAATAGCGGTGTTCTATGCTTTTCCCGCGATCTTTGACTACACTTTTCCGTTCACGAATTCCGCGGCAGGCTTCCGCTCCTCAGTATTGGCCTTCATGGTTGCCGCGCGTGGCATCAGGGAACCCGCCCTCACGAAGGAGGCCCAAGGTGTTTGGCGGGAGGATGTCTGCTTTCCAGTGCGCCAAAGGTGGCTGCACCACTCCGAGGTTAAATGCGCACATCTTCCAACTCGCGTTACATCATTTCCCGAATATCGTAGTGAGTTGGGTTATGCGCCAAGTCAGGGAACGTGGCATGTGCCTTCTCGCGAAATACTTACGACGTTTCTACACGGCCCTGCGCCCGCTCCGATTGAGGCGTTCCATAGAGCATGTGAACTGGAATACGCCCGCCTCGCTTTCCGATGGGACTAGTCTCCCGGCAAATGACGAACTCTGAATCTGTTCTGCCGAAGGCCGAACGCCGCGGGCTTCAGTTATCCGAGGAAAGATGTGTCATAGGGAGACATATAGTGCGAGACGGCGATAATACTCCCATCCCGTCTGATGAATTTTCCCACCGGATCCCCTTGCCGCGTCTCGGTTTGCCCAGATGGCAGTGAAAGCGAACCCGAGGACTAACCGGCAAGTATCGCATCATCGGACATCGGAGTTGCAGAAGGACAAGTGGTGCCTCCCGATAAACTGCTCGTGTAAACTTGAAGCATGGACGGCTCAATAGCGTGGACGATTCCATTCTGGACCAGAGATGCTCTACGACAAACGCTCGTCCGTGGAGAAGACCTTCGTATGCTAGACCGCAGGCTAAAAACCAAATACTGCAAGGGACCCTTTGTTTTTCATGTCCGCTGGATGGCATGGAGCCATCTCTACTTCGGGAATCCGCTCGCCGAGGACCTGCCGAAGAGGCAGAGGACATGGCCGTTGATCGTTTCCGCCCCCGACCTTACGCGGTCCCGACGAACAACGATCCCGCGACTCTGGGCAGGGCGAACATCTCGACGCTACTCATCGAAACGACAAAAGAGAGCAAATCTCTCTACTATCAATGATCGTACAATCAGAACCAGCAGGTGCGCATTGTGTCAAACATTCGATCGTGGCGTGTCGAAGAGCAAACATTGGTACGGTTTGGTCTGCCACAGCGCGGAAGTGGCCATCTCATGTCGGAGGCACCGATTTCTCGGGTCGGATGGAGCTGAAGCTGCCGGTTTGACCTCCTCCGCAGGAGCATCCCGCCCTCACAAACCAAGATCGTGACTGTTGCATTTTGGTATCTGTATTGCGCGCGGCATATACGCGTCCCGCCTTATTGAAGCCGCATTAAACCCATGCGACACATGACTGCGATTCAATTTCATTACTTTTTGCGTCCTGGCATTGGCCTCCAACGCGGCGTAGCGGGATCGAGCTATACCGAAGCGTCCTTTATATTCGGGAGCGGCGAACGCTTCACATTGGTCGATTTTGTCTGAGTCACTGTGGGCGTTCGGGCTGGTAGACGGCTTCCTGTGGAACCTGGAGCGTCCTTCACCCTGACAGGTTTGGCGAAAGAGTCGCGCGTCTGGCTTTGACCTTGCCCAATCCTCCAACACGTGAGCGTATCCTGGCCGCACCCTGTGCGAGCGCATGATTGCCACGGGGTCGCTACAGCCATCGCTCTGGAGCTAGGCCTGGGATTCATTGAAAAGCAAGAGAATCGATGCCTACTTGGACATCCGTGACCACCTTTACAGTAATTCCGGATTTCACCTCGCTATGGCATTCCTCGTAAGGTTGCGCCCACTCGACGCCAATAGAGAACTCAATTGCACAATGGGATTACCTCTCAGTGCTGATCTCAAAAATACAACTTGGAAAACGGGCGTCCATACTCACACAGAATTTGTATCTATCAGCGGAAACGCCAAAGAAAGTTTTTTGCCCGCAGCAAGCAAAGCAGGAAAAGCCATTTCTATTTTCATGGTGAACTCTCACGCGACCCTCATTCGCCCTTGATTGCAATCCCGAAATTAAAGTTGACCAAGGGAGGCAATGCCCTCGCGGAACGGTGAAAATGCACCCCTTCCGAAGAACAAAGTTCACCTAAAAACCGTGCCGGGATCTCCTGCCAATGATCTGCCGGACGTTCGCGCCTCAGAGAACTGGCCCCCACTCACCTGAATTCGACACGTCGACTCGACGACACGTTGGCAAAGTCCATGCAGGCTCTTCACGAGGTCCGGCCAAAACCTTGAGATTAATACGCTGGTCTCTCCGGTGTCTATTTCCGACAGATGCGCCATCGCACGTTCCCTTTGCCAAAATGCAATGGCGGCTCGGTTCACAGCCACGCGGACACCGAATGTGCAGTGTGCGAGGTGCGCCCGGCGTTGTCCGGCCACATACCGACCAGATTGACCGTGACTTCGTTTCAACCGGTCGAACTTTCTTTCCCAAAACGTTTTCTCGCAGCCACAGGTTGCGACCGGACACTGACGGACTCGACGGACCGCTCATTCATGCGTTACTAAAAACGTCAGCCACAAGAAGCTCGTTAAATTCGTCTTCACTCAAGATCGACAGCCAAAGACAGGAGGAGACGCCGTTCCGATGCGCTGCGTTTCAAAATATGGCAGTATGCCTACTCTTACAAATCCTTCTCAGTATTCTAAGCCGCCGGGTACACGTAATAAACAATGAGGGCAAGGACCATCGGGCGGCGATGAATTGGCGCTTGCGACAACGATGCCACGATCGCGGCGGGAGGATCGAACTGTTTCGTTATCGAGTCCCGGAAGAATTGTACGACTTACAAAAACGCATCCCGATTGCCTCACAATCTCATTGACCGGCTCTTCTGCACCAGGCAATCGACCATCGCAGTCGCTTCAGTCCTGAATGGGTGTCCCAACATTCAGCGAACGAATGATCCAATGGCAGAAGGCTTTCCAGAACAAATCAAATCGCGCGAATCTGTCGACCAGAGTGCTACTGGAAACCTATGGACCGTTCTCTGCACAGTAATTCCCTCGAAGTGGTTTCATCCTTCTTTTTGAATGAGTTCATCGACAGTCCCGCCTGACAAGTCAGCTCGGGTGGTGCGTCGATGAACAATCCCCATATTTCCTTAGAGTTGGCAGAGGAATTTTTTGACGAATACACGGTTACACCTTTAAGAATCCCGAATAACAGCTTTGCGTTTTCTTGCGGGCCCAAACGTTACCTGTTGAATGATAACAGTTTAGTCCCCGCGGGCCGGAAACTCCTTATTGACCTTCCGCGGTCCTTAGACGACTTTTAATCAGCGACCGTCTCGTTCACTACGGCCGCGGTAATACCTCGAAGCCAACCAACGAGCCGACCAAGAACACCACGTCGCTTAGTGAGACCAATAATACTACTTGCGGCAAGAAGACTGCACACCAAATCGACGACGGACAAAACCATCCGTATCACGATTGATACTGATGAGCCGCCGAAGAGGAGTCGCTGATTCGCAAATTTTCTCCAGAGCGATGGCAACCCAACGCAGTTGCCTTCGCGCTGATTGGACGGTGATCTCTCTCTAATTTCACCTTTACCGAACCGTTCACCGGTTGCTCTTGCGGTACGCGACCGATTACCAGACGCGATGTAGAGCAAAAACGTTTTACTTCGTGAGGTCGCCAGGACAATTATTGGAGGACATTAATTTCTTGAAACGTCACCGTTTTTACCCTTGCCCCTTCTACATCCGTGAAGGGTAGGGCCAGACCGACAAACCAGGGACGGACAGCCGCGCCCGGAGATCACGAGCCCGTTGTTTTTGCTTGGCGGTCACGAACCAAATCGATCAGTCATCTCAGCCCGGGGAGCGCTCACTACGCAGGTCCTACCGGCCACACCTGGTCGTTCCGGCCGAGAAACGGCTGTGGCCTGTGTCGCCCTGCAAAGCTTTCACCTTTAGTTTTTGCGATCAGGTCAAGGTCCTGCACGGCGAGTCTCGTCGGTGATCGCCATTCGCTGGCCAGCCGGTCCGGCGCTCTGCGCCGAGGCATGCCATAAACACCGGCTCCATGCCGAATCGACACCATAAGCAACGTTGTGACGAAGAAAGCAGACCGGTCGAGTAGGTTCTCGCATTCCACTTTTCTGTGCGGCACGGAATGGAGCGGCTACGAAACGGGCATACGGATTCGCAAAATCCATGTCCGAAACCACCCTCATTACGCACCGTCTGATAACTCCGTTTTCTTCCACAAACCACACGCTGGCAAAAGTGTTGAGGTCATGGGTAGGAACCAGGCCCCTACTGCAGTTCTTTCAACGACTCGCCGCGATTTCGCAATCCGCCCTGATTGTGACGAACATATTCAGAACACCCATGCGAACGGCCTTCCCCGCAGACATTTACAACTTGGTTGAGGCCAGTTCCGTGGACATCCTTAGAAACTCCTGCGGATCAAGTCCTCCAAGCACTGCACTCTCGCCTTGGAGCTGTCCGGCGAACCTGCGGGATCGTGGCCACAGCGGATAGTACGCATCAGCCTCCCTGTTGATAGTTAAACGTGGGTCCTGGAAAATGGCGGGCTCTTGCCACAAAACGTTCGCCGCAGTTCGTTACAATTTGTGAAAACGGCTCGGGGGCAGCCCCCGGGCGTGGGGCGACGGGAGTCTTCCGTGATGTCGAAACCCTGACTTGTTACGTGCCGTCGGGGCCAGCGATAACTGGCCGCCAACCACTAATCATGAGCCGAGAATAAAAAACTGCCGGCATCTGCCTGTCGCCCTCTCCAGAGAGCTTGAACCGGTCCGATCCCGCGGCGTCCAAGGCGGCCGTCGTGTAGATTTTTAGCGTCCCACTTAATGCGATTCACCGAACATCAGAGCACGGCGGAGATTCAAGCAGAGCGCCAACGACTAGAGCGTCACACGCGAGGTTCGCGAACGCCTGATTTCCTGTTCAGCTTCGCGTGAAAGTTGAATGTTCGGAAATTGTTAAGCCTGCACTTTAAATCACCGTCGCCCGCCTTTTTCCAGGAGTCTCAGTAGGATTTCCGACAGCAGGCCCGACGTGCTTCGGATTCATGGCGGCATTAGGCGTAAGCGACCTGCAGCGGCTGTCGGGCAAAACTGATACACGTTCTGCCAGGACACGTCCTGCCATTGTCCGCCGAGTGATTCCCCATTAAGTTGCCGCACGGTTCCTCGTCCACGACGGTAGGAAAAACACTCGCGGCGGCTAGCAAGTCGCCTTCATAAGTGCTTCGACAAACATCGCTGCCTGAAGAATATCGGCGTATGGTCACCTGGTTTTCCATGGGTGTTTGCGGATACCAGTCAGGTGTCTGCTGCATTTCTCAACGGACTTCAACGCACGTGTCAGGCAGAACTTTGACGGCCCGGGCCTCATCCGCATTTCTCGCGAACAGGGGTTTCGCCTCGTACCGGGTGGTGGACGATAAAGAGATCTAACGAACTTTGCCGATGCGGTTGTAGAATTCCAAGAGCCAACCCGCCGATCTTAGAATCTCTCCATGCGAGAAACTGCGCCGTGTCAACCCCTCCGGATGTCATTCCCAACCATACTGATTGAAGGACAGTTCTTAGAAATGAGCTTCTACTTATCCCTCCAACTGCGCGGGGTGACTGCTGGAATGGCGGGGCCGATCATCGGCCAGGCACGGCTGTTTTCCTCCATAGGACGGGGTGTCCAACATTCTCCCTGGCATCACGCATTTCGGCTGCCCCGTTCAGCCTGTCAGGTTATAACGTGGCTCACCAGCAAAAGGATTGCTGCGTATGCAACAGCCCCACATACAATGCGGGCACTGACAACGGAATTGTCACCAGCCTTGTGATTCGGTTCGAAGTTTGTTTTATTGGTTGATCATTACAGAGGTTTTTCCGTGTGTTTTCTTCAGATCATGCATGCTCGATGCGTTTGCGAAAAGCTGTGCGTATTGCAAGCCGTTGAGGCCACTGCTACTTCATCACGACATTCTACCAGATAGACAGCCGTGACCATTGTTCTGTTTAGCGATTTTTCGTTGGCGGACGACCATCAACACCCCGATCTCGTTGAGTTGTCAAGCGGCGATCGAGGACCCAAAATTTTAACTTCCCGACTGGGCTGTCCAACAATAAGGTTTCAACGCTGAGTTATTAATCAGCACAGCAGATAAGCTCTTTCGGTCCGCGCCTCTCCCGTAATTCGTCGCCACGCCGACACAGGCAGACTCTGGCCCCGGCGCTCAAACGGCGGCAGTGTACCCGGCAGAGGGCTTAGTTCCAGCGAATCAAAAAAGGCGTGGCGCCTCGCGCGAACCTCAATACAAGAAATCTTCCGAGATCACACCTGAAATAGGCGAAGGAAGTTCGTTCGCCGTGACTGGGCGTTCGCGTGGAGATTCCCCGAGAACATATTAAAATAATAGAGATGTGCGGAAAGTAAGTTACAAACAGCGCCCTCCGACTGTAGCCGGATTCCCGTGTCGTTGACGAGCACTGTCACATTTGCCGCCCGAAGATGATTCTTCTGACGGCTGTTCCCCTACTTGGCGCCTGCTCACTTGCGGCTGCCGATTTACCGTGTGAATCCAATATTTGGAGGACCCAGCGAGTCCCGGAACGGGCAGCGAGGTTCTTTCTACGTCGGCTGGATTCGTTCGGAAACCTCACCGACAGATGGTTTTCAATCTAGCCCGACTTGGAGCAAGAAACAGTGCTTGGCCCCATTATCGACATATTAAGACCAAAAACGAGTCAGAACATTCCTTAGAGGTGAAATGAAACCCGATCTGCTTTCTCTGTGATGAGGGGACGGTGGGTTATGATGGCCATCGCAATTGTCCAGAACGACCGGGTTATAATAGTTGAAGATGCAGCGACTTCAGAGCCGAGAGAGGAAACGGAGTCCTCAGCTGATAACGGCGTCCTTGCTCCATTCCAAAAACATTCGTGGCGTGATTATTCCAATGCGAAGTTCGCGGGTTTCCAACCATGTCCCGGAGCAGGCAGACAATAGATATAATCGTGAAACCGGTAGTGACTGTCGCTTAAACGCATGGTTGGATTCCGGCAGTGTGGAATCAAAGAATCACTCGATATCAGAGGCTGTTCAGAATTTAACGGTTTATTAAAGCATATATTCCTGATGAAGTTTTGAAACGCCAAAACTGCGAGGTGAGTGGCAGCATCCATGATCACAGCACGGAAATTACGAAGCCTTCGCAACGTTCCCCGCAAACCGAAGCGGTCGAGAACAAGACGGCGTGGTTTCGTCGGCTGCTGGTCTGGCCTCGGCTTTCGGCCGGCGGCTTCCTGATCCGCGATGGGCAGATGGATTGGCAGCAAAACACCATCTTGGAACGCTCGCGATACCCGTATGGTGGCGCGTTGGGACGCGGTTGCACGTGCCCGACAAAGGGCTTTGTTGATTCGCGGGCTGAGAGCGCGCGAAATGCGAGAGCCATTTGGGTGAAGGCATAACCTACTGCACTGTGGGAGCTGTTTCGCTCGATCCCTCTCTCCTGAGAATCTCACGAAACAATGGCGGCCAGGCGCGAGTGACCAGCCACGCGTTTCTAACTACTGCGGCAAAAGGACGAGCGCCCAATGTTCGTCGCTTCAGCGAGCGACCCAAAAATTCGCGGCGAAAACGAAACCGCAACTGACGGACTGTTTACGCGGTCTCTTAACTTTAATCAAGCTGACAGCAACTGAGAAGATCGTGCCCATATCTTGTTCTTGGGCCACCCGCGATAGAGGTATGGAGA
>Ga0163217_1100290_pt1 | contig 12168 bp, 3 predicted proteins | sample SynspAceP_FD_185933 | JGI IMG/M metagenome (GOLD analysis project Ga0163217, IMG submission 185933) | Saline lake microbial communities from Ace Lake in Antarctica - Synechococcus sp. Ace-P (PacBio error correction) | ecosystem: Environmental > Aquatic > Non-marine Saline and Alkaline > Saline ... | reverse complement strand
CGAGAGATAAAAAAAAAAAAAAAAAAAAAAAAAAAAAAATTTTTTCGATGCTCAGAAAACAATTTTAATGAAAGATATTTGCATTATAAATGGATGGTGGAAGGTGGGAATTTAGATAACAGAAAGTTGTTAGTGATGATTCACACGGAAATTGTCCATACACAAAGGATTAGTTGTGTCAAAAATGTTTTAACGACTGGATACAAGAAAAAAGATACGATGAGTTATATCTGTGTATTAACTTCACGCATTGAATTCACAACGCTTTTTTTGTGGATGATGATTTATAAAGTAATCAAAAAATGACATGTATGAAAAATACATTGGGCAGAGCGGAAGGGTTTTTCTAATTTTATTAGGTCATGAAGGACGCGGAAGTAGAAGAGGATTCAGTGGAAGATTCGAATTATAATTATTAGTGGATTATATGCAGCGCTCGTTTCTATTTTTGTGTAATCTGTGAAGAATTATTAAAAAAGTAGCGAAGAAGAATTAAGTAATCCAATGGAGTTTTCGAAGAATTTTCGCTCTGCAAGGTTCAAAGATTTTCATTAAAATAATGTGGATGAATATATCATTCATAAAAAATATGAGAGTCCGTTGATACAATTTAGCCCTTCGAGAAAAGAGATGAAAAGTGTGAGTTAAGCTTAAATGAGAAATATAAGAACAAAGGCGCTGACGGGAGGATGGTTCTAATACAAATACACAATTTTGTTTATGTTGACTTGAATAAATAAATTTCGACAAGGGTGTTGAGGAAATTTAACATTGTGTTATGTGACTCCGTGACGAGTGAGTATGAGAGAAGTAAAGATGTTATTTGTTGAATATTTGTTTTTTAAAGATGAATAAAAATTTAATGGTAATACTACTCTTAGTAGAATAAGGGCCTGAGTTCGTATCTATGTTGATTTATATAGACTCGGTAGGCTATATTTTTTTTGATGAGGAAATAAACAGATAAGAAGAAAAGCCTAACGACAAAAACAAATTGGAGGAATTTGAAAAGATTAATTGAACTAGCGCGCCTAGTATCGGAGAGGGAGGCTTTAGGTGGTGTTGCTCCATAAATATCTGGGAAATCCATGTATTGTACACAAAATCCGCTCCTCGGACTATGGACATCTTTGCTGCTTAGTTAGAATAGTAAGAAACAGTTAAGTTAAAAAATCTAATATTATTTTTGGGACATAAATCAGTGATGTTAGTATTATTACATTTACTTTTTAGTTTTGATAATTATTAAATCGAACGTTCATTATTTAATTATATAGGAAAATTAAAATTGACATTAAAACTAATTTTTTTGGAAGTTGCGATTTTGTTTTATAACTTAGTTATGGGGAGGTTAATCTGGGAAAACAGAAAATAAGATTATTTCTTGATTAGAGACTATAAAACAAATTAGTAAGATGAGTGTGAATATCGTGTGTTTTTATTATCTACACAACGTTTGTTCTTGTGTTCTAGAGAGAGATATTAACACTCTTTATCATATAATTCTAATCCTGAAGGATAGATTATTAGGCGTATTATGCTCCGCAAATCATAAGGCTCGCGTAAAAAATTAACAGTGCCAAACCAAAAAACTATACAGCACAAAACTTTAAAAAGTAGGAATTTTTTAAATATAATTTTTAATGTGTGTATTATATAGTTCCACAACATGTGGAAGCTTTCAGACATAAAAATACGTGAATGATTTTCATTAATAGATTTGCTAACACAACAATAAAAATAAAGATTAATATTAAGGGATAAAAGATTATTAAAAAAGAAAAAGGTTATTTTAATAGTTAAGTTCGCGTGATGTTCTTTATGTGTTATCAAATAGATAAATGATGTAGGCACACTGTTCAATCATAAATTTCAAGAACAAAAAGTAGAGTTGGTTACTCCACCCATTTATATTCTTGTCCATGGGAATTGACTGTGGGTCGTTTTTTTGCTGAGCAGATTTCTTGTTATAGGTTGCAGTCTAAGTAAATAATAATAGAAGAATTTAAAAGAAAACTGAGTGACGTAGAGATTAAGTAAAAATAAGTCTTAGGACATATAATTCCAAGTCTGTTTTGGTTTTTTGATTAAAGACTAAAGATTTCAAAATGAAATATGTAGTGTTCTAATCCACTGATCATCAGTCATTTACTAGCACCTGCAAGAATTTCTTATAATAGAAGAGAAATGAAAGTTTTGTTTAACATTCGTGCACCGAATTAGTGGGGTTGGAAATAACATATGAAATTTTGGAACATACGTAAATTAATGGGTTAAATAATTGGGGTTGAGTAAATAAGATTTTCTCTTCTTACAGCGTCTGTCTCAGGGATAGGGAGTAAGGAATGTTCCATATTGTTTTGTTTTTTTGCCATATCTGCAATTTTTGTCTGATTTTATTAGAATATATTGCGTAATCTGACAAGCGCAATTATTTTAAATAAAAAAAAAAAATGACGCGTTAAATAAAAGAGTAGTTCATTTTTTATTTTTGAGAAGTGTTGAATGAGGAATTTAGTATTAAATTTAGCAAGGGTCATTGATAAGATGCAACGCTATATAGCATAAAATTAGAGATCTCTCTTTGTTGAGATCAAGTTGGTAATACTTAAAATTCTGGAACAAAAACACTTACTTTGAAAATTGTTTTTTTTATAGGAATAATTTGAGGTTAACAGAGACATAAATATAAATTGAGATTTTTTGGGTGTTACATTAAAATCTAGCTTAATTATGTGATTTCGATCGATGTTAAGGCGAGGCTGAAAACTTTTTTTAATAACACTCACTATGCTCATTGGTTATAAGAAATTTATGGAAGAAGCCATTAAAAACACTTTAAGTTAGTCTCTCACACATTAAAGATGATCTCCAAGCGTATCATAATAACATCAACTGTATAACCCCGAACAGCACATTAATGCAATTGGTTGACATCCTAAAATACAATTTCGCTACTCTACGACCATTTAATAACAAAAAGTTTTGTTGAACAAAGATTTTTAAATGCTATGTTTAGCGGGTGCACATCAGGGGAAAAAAAAAGGAATTTCATATTCAGAAAAGTAAATGATTATACTGTGCTGTGCGTCATAGTTAGACAATTGTAAATTCTGAAATACGATTTAGTACATTTAGCGATGCTTTGCCCTTGAAATATAGTTACCTCTATCCACTCTCTTGTGCACATGACCCAGAAAAAAAGACGTACGCTAGGGTATCCATTGTGAGTCAGATTATATAATACGTTCTTCTATCACATCGTCTAAAATTTTTTAACTAGGGAAATCCAATACGTGTCGGGTACTACAAAATTTTTTTCTTATTTTAAATAATTGTAGTACAATAATAATTCCTCCCATCCGACACAGACACGGGCCATGAATTGCTTTTGGCATTAACGTAAGATGTATAATAATGTGACTAATGTCAATATCCACAAAAAATTGTGTTGGAAAAGTACTTGAATAGTGTTTGATGCTATGTATGCCATCCTCTATTTTTAGCGTATATTTTAATTGTAAGAAATATCATTAAAAAAATGGTAGTACCATTCAGAAAATTCCAAGGTGTTTAGCAAAATCCGCATTCATTCATTGTGAGCAGGTGTTGTGATGGAATAGTTGTAATTGATTAATAGAAAGGTGTCCTCACGTTTGAAAATATAAGAAAAAAGAGAGGAAATAAATTTCGGTATAAATTAGAAAAAATACTTTTTTAATACTAAATCTTTAATTATATCTTACGTGTAATATTTTAAAAGATGAATAGATAAGAGAAGATAAGGCACTATAGGGTTATTTTACTGTTGATGACAGCTACAGTTGATAAAATTTAAGTTCCTTTACAGAGTGGTTAAAGAAGAAAAAAAAGTTATGTTTTAAAAAATACATTAAATATGATGAAGGGATAAATGACAAGTCAAGAAAGGAAGAGAGAATATAATGGCATAAAATGATAATAAAGGTATAATGAATGTAAAATCATGAGAATTTTTTTTAGAATATGGGTAAATTAAAAGATAGAAACAAGAAAATAGACTAAAGTTTGATATTTGAGAGGGTATGTTGTGTATAAGTAGAGTTAAAAAAAAAAAAAGATTTTATTTTATTGAAAATTCCGACTAAGAAATGGGACATTAGGTTAAAAAACGCAGTAACTAAATATTGTGATAGGAATTTTTATATCCGTATTAAATATGGTAGACAGGTCATTCATAAGGGACTGCGGCTGCGTAACAAAAAGAGGTTTAATTAAGAAAGCTTTATATTCGTGGTGGACGAACAATTGATTTAATAGGAATCACCTTGAAATTTTTAAAAATTTAAATACTAGGGTTTGCGCTAAGATAATGTGGATTGTGTTGATTAAAGACTACGCGGAGTAAAAATTCAAAAGTTTTAAAAAACATAAGTAATAGTCATTTGTAGTTAGGTAAGACCTTGGCGGAAATGATTGAGTGGAACGCTGCAATTTTTAATTAGTGACATATAGTTTAAATTAGTAGTGGACAAAAAAAAAAATTTTTTTATATTTTTTTTTTGTAACGGTCATCTTAATTGTTAGTTATTGTCTTTATTGATTTTGTAAAGGTTGTTTAAATTCATTGCTAAATTCTAAAGATGTGTTTAAACAGAAGATAAAATGAGATATTATTTTTTTATAGATTGGCTAAATATTGATTTGTGGATATACGGTTATGAATTTCTTTTTGAAGGGAAACAAGGAAACGTGGACTGGGGACAGAAGATGTACACATAAACACTTTTCTTTGTAGATAGGCTTTTGCTAAAATTGTAAGGGAGAAAATTAAAGTTAAAAGAAATTTTTTTATTGGTTTATTAACGGTGTAACATCACACAATGTCAGAACAAAAAAGGTATCAAATATTAGATAAGTTAATGTGGGTGCCACAAAATTATTTTCAATTTTCGATAAGATAATAAAAATAAGATGTTACTTTTTAAATTTAAAATATAGAATAAAAATTTTGTTATTAAAAATAATATATTTTTATAGGACCTGGATATGTTAGTTACGCACGCATCTTAGTGTTAAGTAAGTTCCTTAATACATCTGTTGTTAATTTGATAAAGTTAACACAATTTTTTTTATAAATAATGGAGAACCCTTTTTATTTAAGAAAAACAATGCCCTGATATCACAAAAAGGAGAAAGCGCGGGAACGTTTTCAGTTTATTAGAACCTTTTAAGAGGTTTTGACTCTGCAATTATATTTTTTTATTTTTATTAGATTAATTATTTGAATAAATTGATAGTTGTGTTACAATTAAGAAAATCTATTATTCCCTGACTCATATTTTATTGGCTGAACCACAAAAGAAGTCATTGAATATGTAATTTCGTTTGATAACTATTAAAATGGTAGGAGCATTAAAATAAATAAACAAATTGTAAAAGGAAATCTGATTCCAGAATATCAGGTGTATTACTTATAGTAATATCATAATGAACCAAATAAATTATTTTGTAAGTTTAAAGTTTAACCCTGATTTTAGGAAATCTGAAACGGTACCTCCATATTAGAAAGAAACTAAATTTAACATAAGTGCCGAAGGAACAAGGTAGTAGCATAGTTCTGATAACAGATATGGTAGGTATGAACATTCAGGTAATATTTAACATAGTGATACTTTCTAAGCGTTATTGATAATTGTGTTTTATCATCCAATTAATTTTGTATCTCTTTCATTATAAAATTTAAATTTTTTAAATGAAAACCTTTAATCATATAAATAGACATTAAAGCCTGACTCTTTGTTTTGAGAAATGAGCGATTACATTATTACCAATGGGAATTAACGTACACATAGGGTATTATATAAAACTGACAAATACATTATCGTTTATGTAACAAAACTAGGGAGTAGATATTCATATACCCTAACTTGTTTTTTTAAAAAGTAAAGACCTTTATCACAAGAATGCTTGTTTTGTTGGTAGCAGTCATGGTTACCTGAAATGTATCTTTTGTTCACTTTTAGGCTAGAGATAACTGATAAATGAGCGGACATTCTTGATGAGAAACTGCAACATAGATACCGTTTAATGAGATAACTTTAAAAATGATTAGTGATTTGTTACAATGTGAAAAGGTGCTGAGGTTGTGCTTTTTTGATACTAATCAAAATTTAGGTTTTTTTTTTTCCAAAGTAAAATGTATTCCATCAATAACTCAATAATTATACATTATATTATAAATACAGTTTTTTTAAAACATACGGAACTTTAATATGTAAACAAAAAAAAGAAAGGAAAATTACTGCATTTGGGTTTTTTAGAATATTAGGTTTATTATAAGAAATTTTTAAATGTTTTGATAGATGGCAATTGCGGATGGCGCACTAATTTAGTATAGTCAATTGGTTTACCTGAAGAATAAGCTAGAGGTTAAAGAAATTAAAATTTAAAAAAACGTTGTGTCGGAACTAAAGAAAAAGTAACGGTGAAAATCTTTTATAAGATATGTTTAAACATACTGAACACATCATTAAAGTGTTTCAAAGGTTAATCAGGCGATTTCATCTGAGGGCTGTTGGATCTGCACTCCTTCATAGATAACAATTATTAAGTGAGATGTCATCTTCTTAAAATTGGGGTTCAATGAAAACCGGGTTCCTTGAGCCAATTTTAGATTTTCGAGTTCCTCTTTTCATGATTGGAGCACTACATTGTCTGAAGACTTTTACATTCATGGATAGGTTAAATATTCATAAATTGTGTGCAAAAACTTGGGGTTGAATGGACGAATAATTTATTTTGATAGTTTAAATATGAGGGGAGATAGAATTAGTAGGTTAGTGTCAAGGAATAGCACCGTGTTAATAGTTGGGAATCATAAGTAGGCGATCAATTGAATAAGATTTAAATCGTTTGGGTATAAATCCAAATTTTTACAAGCTTCCATTAAAACTATCTTTTGAGATTAAGATATAAAATTGCTGTGTCGTCTACAGTTAACAGTTTAGCATACTTAAAACTAGACAGTAGTTACTTCTGCTATCAGTCGAATTTGATACATTTTGATCGAGTTAATTTTTTAGAGGATACTTTTTGAATAGTTAATTAAATTAACTGGAATTTTCTTAAATAATACGGAAGGATGTTAATTTTAGCTGGAGGAGGTTAGACTTTGGTTTTAGTTGTGTTTTTAGTTTTTAGATAAACATTGCAAGAAGCACGTTTGGCCTAAAAAATCAATCATCTACGCACAAAAAATTGTATTGTCTACTTGTTGTAATAGTGATATTTTAATGGGTATATGTAATAAGGAGTAGCAATTTATTTGGTTAAAATATCATACATGATCGTTGTCGACATCAACTAGCGTTTTGTATCAAATTTAATTATTCTTTCAACTGCATTTCTTTGTAAGATACATGTTTAATTACCTTTTTTTTCTTTAAGCAATAAAAAAAATGCTTCGATTGTTAACTCATTTACTCTTTAAAGATAAATTTTTTAATAGGGAAGATGAAATTAAACTCCATAATATTCCTTAATTGAGCTTGATAATTTTTTTAGAGGGTGGTTAATCTGGAGTTTAGTTTGAATATGATGTTAATGTTAGAGATTTATAATCGATTTTTTTCAAAACACAATGACGAAATGATGGTTTAACTTTAGATTCTGTGGAGTAATCTCAACACACCAAGAGATTGAAACTAAAATTTCACAACTATTTTTATTTTTTAATGAGTTCTTAAAATAGGATAAAAGATCCAATGAAGTATACTGACAAGAGTATTTGGATGTTCCTTTGAAGAATTTTAATAATACCAAAATACCCCAGCATTTTGGTAATCATCATGAAAACAAAAATAGAACTTTTTTTGAAAAATTTTTAATTTGAATTTAATTCTTTAATGAAAAATCGACTTGAGTATATATTGTTAGTCAGTAAAAGAGTATAATTTAATTTGATTTATGAAACCTTGGGAAAAAGTAGGTTGAAGTACAGTCTGAGAATAGTTTCCTCTTTTGGGTTATTTAGAAAGGTTTTTTTTTTGTTGCTCAATCAAAAAGGTAAACTGAAATGTTCGTTAAGACAATCAATAGAAATATAATTAAGTAATGTATTACAAGTAACATTCTCGTTGATGAGATGTGAATTGTAAAAAATTTCGGTTTTTTTTCTCAATGAAGTAGATGTTTTGTTCATTAAGTTAAAACATAAGAAGATAATGTCATTTTAAAAATAAAACGGTTATCTCTTAGTGAGGAAATAAGTCTTTAAATGGAGATTTTTGTAATAAAATATGAATATGTAAAGGAAAAGACGTTAGGACCCTAAATAATACCCAATAAATATATGTCGAATTTTTTCGTTCCCTGTGTAGTTTGAATTTTACAATGAAGGACCATCAGTTTTAGAAGACCATGCGAAGGCATATCATCGAGCTTAACTATATCTGTAATGCATACAACACAATTCTGATAGATTATAGTTTAGATATGAATTGTTCATTCGATAAGTAACGTGTACGATTCTTTGAGTCAACATACTTGGAATATATACGACTTGATACAACGAACAGATGGAATCATATAAAATTCAAATATAAACAATACTTCTTTTTGTAGAACAGCTGGTGTGTTTATAAAAACTTAATAATACGTTAGTTATTGAAAAGATATGTTTAGGATATTCTAAAATATTTAGGTGTTCGAACGTATGAAGTTTTCAAACAAAGTTAGGAAAAAACAGGACTAACTTTCTTGTTGGTTTTAAGAATAGGATAACATAATTAAGATTGGAAAAAAACCAGATCTAGAAAGTCTCACCATTTTCTTTTAGCTAAAAAAACAGATTCTTTTTACCATTTATGGATTAATTTGAACATTAAATAATGTTAAAATTGTAACCGCTACATGGGAGAAAAGATACAAAACGTTTAAATTGTTTCTTGTGTAATTGTTTAAAGAATATGTAAAGCTTCTTATGAAGTTGTTTGTAAACAGATTTAACATCATAGAGGAGGAGAATCAACCTTTCAAAGGATCCCTCTACCTGTATGAGGGCACATCTTATATAGAAATAACAGAAAGTTCTTTGAGTTTCTTTATTTGAGTTTCTGTCTGCTCCTGTCTAGTCTAATAAATATGTTGTCGAAATTCAATCTGAATTGTAGCCTGGTTTTAAAGGAGTATACGGACATAAACCGTACCTTGTGAACTTATCTCGCTCGATTGGCAGTTAATCCATATGCATACCTAAATCAAAAACAGAATAAACGTTCTTCAGTCTGAAGAGATACAGGTAATTGAATGAAAAATTGTTTTGCAAAGAAAATGAATGGTGTTAATGATGGCGAAGCCCAAGCAAGTTTCTTATTATTTTGATTGCTACCGTTATGTTGATAATAACCATTGTTTGAATAATGGTTTCTTGCTGATTTTTGATTGAAGGCGATTTCTAGGAATTCTTCAATTTGTTAATTCGAACTCATATTTCATTTTAGAAATAAAAACGCAATTTTGATACAATGTAAGTAGCTAAAGAAGTTCGACAAATAATAGTGCGATTAGTTGTATTACCTTATTAGAACAGAAATATTACAGTTTTATATTATATATATAAAAACAGGTGTAGACAACCATATTAAAATAATGTTTTTATTTTAATGAATTGAGACGGTAAAGATTTCTAGCATTAAAGATTTAAAATAATAGAAGAATTCGAAATAAATGACTGTGCTATAATAGGTAAAATTAATTAGAAAAACAGATTGTAAAAATTTGATTATAATAGTATTGTTACATTATAAAGTTAAAAAAAAGGAAAGGACCTGCTACCTTTGTGCTAAGCGAAATGGAACAAACAATTAACCCAAAATGAAAAAAAATGTGCTGTTTAGTGAGAAAAGTGTACAATGATTTGTGGTGTTTGTTTTTAACAAAATAGTCAGATACGCAATATAAGATGACGTCATGGTTTCTAACTGAATCATAAAAAGAGGGAACAATGTTAATCGAATACATACATAACCATAGTGTTAAAGAAGAGCGAAACTCGACACATCAAGGGTGGTAGAATAATAGAGAAAACTATAGGCTACATGGTCTTACTCTGAAGATCTAAACACCGAAGCACGGAGTTTAAATTAATTTAGACATGGGGAAATACATTGGCAGGTGATGATAATAAATAGCCTTAATATAAGTAAAGACATCCGAATATTGTCAAAGTTTTGCTCGGATGTAAATTTTTGTATGATTAACATCCACCCTCTAAATAAAATATTAATATCACATGCTTTGCGAAGTGTTAAGACTATGACATCATATATATGCTATATATAAAGAAAAATATCATTAAAGATGTTAAAGAAGTTATTTAATTTGAATAAAAAGGTTTTACTCGAATAAGCATGAGGCATGAAATGATGTCTGTGCTATCTAATAAAAAATTATCCCCTTATTGGTTTACATGCAATTGTTGAAATGCACACACCATTCGTGTTTTAACTTGAAAATAAGTTTGCTTGTGATTTATTATTTCGAAGAACTAATCAGGAGTAAGAATCATCGTTAGAGAATAGAGAGTTAGTTCAATGTTTTAAATAGTAGACGGGATGTGTACTGTGAAATGAGTCAATTAGCTGTGGACGAATGTAATATATATCTCAGAAATATCATATTTGTTTTTGAGCTTTCTCGTTGCTTTTTAATGTGTGCACAACAGCACAACTTCGTTTCTTATATCGTTCATTTGATTTAATTTAATATATATTAAACACATTCAAACCTATCAAGATGTTGGGCTAGTAAAATATTATTAGTAAGACATAAACTTAAAAGACCTAATTCGAAAACAATTTATCCTGGGTCCGACAATAACTTATTAATTTTTTCGATAAATAACAGAAGACATTGATGGGTTCAGTTTTTTTTTTAGAACACTGTAGTAATGACTAGGTGTCGTTTCATTCTGTGTTTGTAGATGGTTCATCTTGATTCTTCAGGTTTTAGTTAAAAAAATAGACATTATTGAGAGTTGTTAATTAAAGTTTAAATACTTATTTATGAAAGTCTAATATGTGTTTAGTACCGTTTTTCATCTTATGTTTCGTATTTATTTATTAGACCTAAAATTGAAGTTATAAAATAGGCGATCAGGATAATTAAGAGAAAAAAATTATAATGACTAAAGATATTAGATATGTATTTAATTTGTACAAAATTATTAAGTAGGACCATGTTTAAATTCGTAGATAAACAAAGATTGAGGATAATGAGAGTTGTTTACCAGAGGAACAGAGTGACAAAGGAATCTTGAATAGCTTGTTACGGTGTTAAGGGGTATACAAGTGATGTGAGATGGCTTCGTCTAGAAGTTCAGTATTCGGTGTAGGCATTTTTTTTAAAGATACACCTAAGTGCGGGAATAGGATAGAGATTGTTTTGCACTCTGATAACTTTAACATCCTATAGTTCTATAGACACAATATAATCCCGTGTCTATAATTACAGGTACATAGTCCTAGTATAAAATTGTTCCTGAGCTGTGGTCAGACAAACGACAGAACTTCTGTTAATTCATCTATAGAGATTTAGTATAAAATTTTGCGGATAGGCGCGTGCGAAATAAAGATTAATTGTGTTTGATACAATTCAATTTTGACAAGTATCTATTAGGTATCATATGTACCGATCATTGAAATAGCTTATTTCGTTAAGTTCTAAAAGTGTTTTCAATCATTCAATTTGTTAATTTCCGTAGAAACGGAGGGTAACATTGCTCATTAAACTCAATACACATCAGAGGCGTTCTACCTTTTGGCTCAACTGTCGGTGATATAGAAGAAATGTTTTCTCGGTGAAGTCAGTAAATAGATAAACTTGAAATGTGATAAAAACTTTATTAGTTGAATCCCATGACAGCAGATGACAATGTTATTATATTTGATATTTTACATTTGACCTGGAGGTAGACGCTTTATAGAATTTAACTTATTTGAATAGTGGGTTTTTTACTAGTTCTTTCTTGGAAGGTTAAATCTGAAATCCTTTTGGGTAGCTTTCCGATATTGTATTTACCCTTTTTAAATTGGGCGACTAAAGATATTAGCAAGACCAATATAAGTAAAACCACAAAATAAATAAACGTACAACCTAATTATAGTTTCCTTCTTTGATTGATAGAGT
>Ga0163217_1094209_pt1 | contig 12169 bp, 18 predicted proteins | sample SynspAceP_FD_185933 | JGI IMG/M metagenome (GOLD analysis project Ga0163217, IMG submission 185933) | Saline lake microbial communities from Ace Lake in Antarctica - Synechococcus sp. Ace-P (PacBio error correction) | ecosystem: Environmental > Aquatic > Non-marine Saline and Alkaline > Saline ... | reverse complement strand
CGTACTGGCGAAGATCTAAGGGTACCGATACTACGTTGCGTGACTTGGTTCATTTGGTTGCTACGACACTCGAACGCGCCTGTTTCGCTATGCCATCCAATCTCCAAGGTGAGGAGATTCAGTTAGCGAACTGGCCTGGCGGGTTACCATGGACAGATAACGTAATCGGACGCTGCCCAACACGGAACTACGCATTCGGAAAGCCTCAGTGTTTTGTGGTTTCGCCGTCACAGGTGTATTTGCCTAAGGCGAATTCATCACCGAATTGGGCGCGGAAAGCAACCGAGGTTTTTGCTTGCTGTTGGTGGAGCGGTCTAGCATCGTTGGGCCGGATGGAACTGTCCTTGCTAAGGAAGCGAAAGCGGCCAAGAGGAGCTGATTCCATTGCTGAATTTATATTGGACGACTTCAAACAAAGGCAAAAACTTATCGTCGATTAGCTTGGGTCACGTAAGCAGGTCGAACGTAGTTCAACTGGTCGTTCATTGGGGGGGGGAAAAAAAGCCAAAAAAAGGCCCCCCCCTTTGGCCCCGCCGGGGGGGGGCCCCCCCCCGGGGTTTTCCCCCGGGGCACCGGATGTGGGATTAAAACGCCGAAGCAGATGTTTCTTGTTTAGCCAATTTAGATAAAAAGGCGGTGCCTCACCTAATGGGGCACCGCCTGACTGCTCTGAGCTGCGCTACAGAGAGGTGGCCTCAGCTGTTTGAAACAGTTTTTGGAGCTGTTTCTTAGGGTGATTTTCCGCGTAGTCCCTCACCAATCCCTATATGGGATCTGCGCCATAGGCGGCGTTTGGAGCCACCATGCTTACGGGCAATTCCAAATTCGCCTTCGCCCTCGCCTTGCGTGATGCCTGTGCTGTCCACTGCCCGGCAGGGCATTGCGCAGCAAATTGCCCGCGGAGGAAACAGCAGGGTGCAGAGGGGGAGTGTTCATGAACTTTGTGTATCTGGTCTGGCTCATGCGGGTTTGTTAAGATACAGTCACGCATTGAAGCGAATCCTCAAACATTATGGCGAAAATGATTGCGGGCCGCAAAACCATTCTCGAACATTTCGGCCGCCTTTCCAAACTGCCGGTCGCCAAGTAGATCAGCTTTGTGGCCTGCGTTTTTCGGTCGGGAACGATCCCCGCGTCTTAATCGAATTTGGCGGATTACACGGTTCAAAGCTTTCAATTGCGTTGGTGGTTGTAGATGATTCTTTCGGGATGGCGCGGGATCAAAGGCAAAGAACCGCGGATCACTTCCTCAAGGCCCTGCGCCAGGCCGGGTTGCGATGGAGGCATATTTTTCGGCCCATTTCTCCCGAAGGCATTCCAACTCCAAACCAGCTTGATCGGCTGTGGGGCGCTGTAAATCCGCCGGTAGATTCAGCGGCCACTTTCCTTGCGATCTTTCCAGGCACAGAAAGTTCAACGAGTGGCGCACGAAGATGGACAATGCACGTTTTGCACGGCCGTGTCCGGAAAGGCTGCAGTGATGGCGTCAGGGGAAAACCCCTTGAGGCAGTCGACGACAGCAATCAGGATGTCTTGCAGCCCACGGTCTTAAGCTCTGTCCATTCACGGAGAGCCAAAATTTGGCGGCCCTCGTTGTCAGGCGATCCAAAGACCGAGAACCTCGCGCACGCCATCTTTGCTGGACGCCAAGGCCACGTAGACGGCTTTGTCTTGACCATGCGGCTATCGGCGTCACGGATTTTGAACCCGTAGAGCGTCAAAAAATGACATGGGATACCATTCCGCGTTCCAGCGCCCGGGACTTGCATTTCCCGAACCTCATCCAGCACCGCATTCGGTCACCGGCTGATCAAGTCTGGCGAAACTTTGCAGGCCATAAGGAGTCCCTCAAGATGAGCACGGATATCGCGGACCGGTCAGACCGGCTGCGGTAGAGGCCAATGATCTTGTCATCCATCCCATTCAATGCGGGGTCCTGACCCTTCGTCACCAGTTCAGGTTCGAAGCTTACCGTTCCCGGTCCCCGTGGCACAGCTATAGGCCAGTCGCCGTCTTGCCCCTTCAATCTCTTGGCGGATGACCCGTTTGGCGGACGGTTTGGTCGATCCAGGCGGGGATCTTGCCGTCTTCATAGCCCAAATGTGACGGTCAACTCAGCACGAGCATCGCTCATCAGCTTGATCTGAGCTCTTTTCATTAGACCGGCATCGCCAAGCAGGTCTTCAGGCCTGCTCGCAGCCCGCAGTTTAGTTCGTCCAGCGAGTTCCTCGGATATTGGTCATCGTCCTTGCTTCCTCTCCAGGAAGATGGACCAAGATCGCAGCTTACACAGAAGATCGGACACTCCCGTGCAGGGGACCTGCTGGATCCTTTGTACGGGGGCATAGCGACAGGACAGTGTTAAATTTGACGACGTCACAATTTACTGAAAGTCCGGCACCGCCCCAATCCAAGCCCAACCAATTTCAGTAGCTTTCCACAAACCCCGTCGTCTGGCCTCACGGCAGGCCGAACCAAGACTTTGAGATTCAGACAGGCTCGCCATAGCAGCAACTCTGTAGGGTTCGCTGACGCCCCCTTCGAACCAGACCCGACCGCTTCCCACTCATCCCTGGATCAAACCAGATGATAGCGATCCTCGTTTTGTTTGGAGTGAAAAATTTGTACTCCGCCCAGTTCCGTCTGTACTTCGTCGGTTGTTTCCAGCTGCTCATAGAAGCCTGCCTACTATATTGCGATTCATACAGTGAATTCCACAGGGACCGCGATTTGTTGCAACAAAGCCATGTCGCGACAAATGCGTTCACGTTTGAGATACTATTAGCGAATTTGGCAATAAAGCGGTTCACCATTTCTGGACGGTTCCCACGGCTGACCATCACATACTCTTCGGCCGAGCAAGTCCTCACAGCAGCCGTGTCTGAGCGCAAGTTGGTGATTAGACCCAACGCATAGGGCGATGATCGCGCGTGGGAAGATGTAACCTTTCAGGCGGGCAAGGGGGATGGCTGACCCTATTCGCAGGCCTACTTCCGCCGCATCACCGCCACCGACAAGAATCACGATGGCCAACGGATAGCAAATGCCATTGCCCAAAAGGGGGAATCGTTGCCATGCGGTATTGCACATGCCGCCGCCCTCATGTGTGCGCGAAGGCGGGCTGGCGAAAGGTGGCGAGGGTGAATGTCAGTTTTCTTTTCATCTGAATCTCTTATTCAAAATTTGGTGGATGCTTAGAGCCCTTAAGCCCTAGCCCAAATCTCAAAATCTTCACGCGCCTGCTGCGGTTGTGGCGACGGGGGCGACCGGCCTCGGCCGCAATCTCTGCCGCGGCGGGTTTGGACGAGGGCAGCATTGGACGGTGCAGCGTGATGTTTGTTCCATCTCCGAATATTGTCCTCCAAACCCGGTGCGTAAGAATGCCCCCTCTTCTGCCGCACACCATGCGTTAAGTCCGCCTTGATGCCGCCCAATCCCGGCAGCACCACCACGGATATCGCCAAACAGCCCGTTGACCGTTCTGAATGTAGAAATCAAAAACCTCACGATCCGCAGGCATGGCGTTCTTCACGCCATGACAAACTGTAATATAGGGCCGGGCGCCGGATCGCGCCCGCGTCTGCCATCGCCTTAGGCCTTTAGTTATGGTGGCTCAGTCGAAAAACCTCATCTCGGGGCAGGGGGGACGTTAGTAGTCTTCATCTCTTCCCGCCAGCCAGTCGACAAGCCTTGGCGGGGTTTTCGTAAACGCGGTTGGGAAAGTTGTTTCGACCCCCACCGAAAGTGGGAGGCCAGATCGGGCCGCAGCGGCAGCATACCGCCCCGGTTCTTGCCGCGCCGACCGCCCCCCGGTCGAGAAGTTGCACGATCATGCCCGGGCAATGTTTGCGCGAGCCCCTCTTTGCAGCGCGCGAAACGGTCTGGGCTGCGGTGGGCGTGGCCATCGGCGGTGCGCACATGGGCATTGGCAGATCGTCGCCCCGGCCTCAAACGCGGCTTGGGTGCTTTCGATTGTTTCGAGATGTCGATCGGCACCGCCGGGTTGTTCGGCTTTCGTGGGGAAGCGATCCGGTGATGGCAACGCAGATGATGCAGGATTATCGGTCATAGTTGTCCTCGGCTCTCAGTAAATCGGTTAATCGGGCACTGTCGCGGGCAAGGGCGATACACGGCGCTTTGGCTCCTCGCCGCGCGGCGCGCGAGTTCGGCGGTCGTGTAGGGTCTCGGCATCGGCCAGTCGTCACTCTCAACCTTTGATGGTCTCCTGCCCGCCGGGGCGCGCTCGCGCGGTTGCCGCCGAAAGCGGGGCCGATTTTCAAGTCGCTCTCCCGTGCGAGGATCAAACGATCACCAAACGTGCGGGCGAAGCCCCAGCGTCGACGTCGATCAAACAGCCCGCCGCCGTGACCGCATCTGCTGCCTGAGGCTGCACCACAACTCCAACCGCCGTTTCACCGGGCGTGATTTCTGGCCGCCTGCCCGCTTGGGCATCAGCAGATCCACCACGCCTTCCAATCGCGCGCAGCCGGTTTCGAACCGCCGCCGCCAGTTTCCTCGCCCGTCATGTCGTCAATGTCGCAGGCAAATTGCACCACACTGTCCTGCTCGATGCCCTCGGAGTACAAGGCCCTGGTCGAAGACGCTGACCGCAGGTAATTTGGCAGACCCTTCATCCCCGCCATTCCCCGCGCCTGACCCGGTTTACAGCGCAAGCCGCCCCGGCGGACGGCTGGTGTTGGGCTGCCGGTCGGTGACATGGGGCAAGGATCGCGGGCACCGGTGGGGGGGGACCCTTTCGCCGGCACTCCATCGTCGTGCAGTCGTAGGCCTTGCAAGATCAGCGCTGTCGCGGGGGCCGGAACGGGTAGTTGCGAATGCGCCGTCTCAAACCAGACCGCCCCAAGCGGCAGCGGCGCAAGCGAAGAATGTCGCCTCTGACAGAGCCGCACATTAGCTTGCCTGCGGCGTCACATCCATCAGCGCGTCCCAATCGGCGATTTCTCATGGAAAATGCACCCCGGTCGATGGGGATGTCATTGCACTTGCGCCCTCTGCTCTGCGATTTGCGGTGCAAAAATTGGCGCAGGCGGCCTTTGCCGTGCCCGTCTGGACAGCGGGCGTTTTCCAGCAACTCGCGCATCGGCGCGGTAAGTGGTTTCAGCCCCATGCCGCGTTCCTGCATCTGGCGCGGTCAAGCACCAGTTCAACCGGCGCGCGGTGGAATGCCCGAAGCCACATGCGCGGTTCAGTTCCGCATGGCAACCTCGGCAGGCAAAACGCAGCAACATCGGCCAGCGCGCGCTCGGCCAAACTTCCGCGAAAAGCGTGCCAGCATTGCAGCGATGAACATATCGCCGCCGCACCGCCCACCGGATCAAGATGCAGATTGGCAGCCCGTGCCCCGTTGATATTGGGCGTCCGGTCATCCAATGTACCCTCAGGCCAAGGAGTTTTGCAAAAGCCCCTTCGACCAAACTGCATTTCTGCAGATCGCCGATGACCTCACCCCGACGCTCGTGGCCAATTCTGGTAGCATCGCTTTCCGAAAGCATAGAGTATTCAAGCTTCAGCGTGTTGGGGGATGCGCAGCAGGCGGACCCTGGTAATTCCTCGGCCCGCAGTCTTTGACCGCCGTTTGAATCGCCGTCCGGTCGCAGGCCATGACCACGGGGGAATCTTCGCTTGTTTCAATTACTTGGGACGTTATCGCATTGGCATAGACCGCTTCCCGCCGTCAAAATCCGTCTCAGGCGTTCGGTAATTACATCCGCCCGCGCAAGCGCCATGTGCCATTGCCGTTTGGCTGGAGCGGCGACAGGCCAAGCGCCACAACCGTGGATATGCAAATGCACCGTGCATCTTTTCACTTAGAGAAACGATGGCGTGATGTTTCGTGTCCAATTCCCGGTGCCGGAAAAACTCCTTGCGAATTTCATCGGACCACCAGCACGTCCAGAGTCGCCCGAAAGCGAAGGCGCATCAAGCGGGCCGACGGCAGACGTGGCATGTTGCGCATTGGCGTCTGTAGATAGGGGCTCGGCCTCCAAGACAATCCCGTCACTGCTAGCGCGACACCTGTGGCCAAAGCCCATCGTAAGGGTCTCAATCGTTGCCGATTGCCGAACAGCACTATGCAGCGCCTCCAACATTCATCCGCGCCATTTTGGCCACGGAAAGAATTACCGACCGTTGATCAATAGCCCCGCGAATGGCAGGTTCGGCCCCGATGTTGCCAAGGCCCGCATCGAGAGGCATTTTGGCCAAGGCGCTTTCGTTTCGGCGCGCGGAAGGACGTATGCGGCTGTGATGCGTGAAACAGGATGATCCCATCGGCGGCATTGGCGTGACGCCGTCCATCCGCCCGACATGAACCGTTGTCGCAGCACGCCGATCTCATTCGGTTTCCATCGAAGAGCGGATTCTCGCAAGCCGAGGGCTTTCTTCCGGTCACGCCCCAGTTTAGCCAAAAGTGCGGTTCTGTCCCTCTGCCGTGGCGCCCCCGTGGTCTGCCCATGGCGGGCACGACAAAGGGGATTGCGCACCGCGTTGCGCGAACCTCGGCCACGATGGCGGGCCAGCATTCGGCAGGTTTGCCAGCCCCCGGCTGCCAGCGGTGATGCGCGATGGGACATTGCCGCGGTTTTATCTTAGCCCGCGGCAATCGGCCTGATCGCCCTTCGGCCACGGCGGCGCGCGGGTTCGTCGATCTGGGTCGCGGCAAAGGTTCTGGACGGCAAAGCGCCATTCGCGGGCAGCGGCGTTATTTCTCGACCAGCATTTACATTAGTTCGGTTTCATCTTCGCTTTCCCCTTTGAACATCTTTTACCCTGTGACCCCCAATCGGCCAAGGCGCGAATTTCCCTTCGCCCACGCCAAGCGCTTCGGATTTGCTTCTGCTCTTCCCGAGGCGATGGCGGAGTATGCAGTTCGAAGATCGCTTGGCCCAATTTCCTCCAGGCTCTGCTCGCCGTCGATTTAACCGTGCCGCAGTTTGATGGTCCATATTCGTCCTGGCCATTCTTGGTGAACATCGGGCGTGTTAGAGGCGAGCTTGATCGTCGGCGACGGGTAAGAGCCAAGCAAGACCCGCGCCCTGTTGGTTGAAGCAATCAGGTTGGCACCCCCGCGATCTGCCCGTGGCCGACAACCGGATTCGAAGCCGGGCGTGTCCATAAAAAGGGGACCAGCCCCTTCTGGGTCCACCGCATCGGCATAGTGATAGACTTCCATTAGCCCGGTGCTGCCGCTTTTCTGCTCCGCCAAGTGATTTCTCTTAACACATTGCAAGGCCGCCCGCCTGATTGCGGCGGGCGGACCACGCCGTTGACTGCCGTGTGTCAGCGGACCCTTGGATGCTCCAGCCACCAGTCCTGCGCTCAACCAATTTGCGGCCCACCTCTTCGCTGCGGGGCGCGGCGGGTGAGCAGGTGTTTCGACGCAAAAAATCCGGGCGTTTCCGACAGGATGCCGTACCGCCGTTGCCGCACTAGAATATCCGCCGCAAGCCAAAGGCCGGGTGGCCGAACCAGCCCCGAAAGCCCGTCCGGACCCGCCGCATTGCATCCCGAAATTTGGTGATATGCCTCAGCCGAACAGGGTTCGCCGCCCCGCCACGGCGTGGCCTGCATCCAACATTTCGCGCACGGCCGGTCCTTACCTTCGGCAATCGCGCGGCCGTGCCGCCGGACGTGCTGGCATGGTGATCGTGCGCAGCATCTTGCCCTCCGCCAGCCCTTCTTCTTCGAAGAATTGCGCCAAATTGTTGCGCTCGCACCCCGTGACAGGACCACGGCCCCCGCAAAGGCTTGGATGACGGATGTAGCCCGATGTAAGTAGCGTGCGGCGCAGCAGGTCCATCGGCTTCGCCGTAAGCTCCATCCCGCAGGCCGGATTCGTGATGAAGGGGATCACGCCGTCGACATTCTTTCCCAATTGCCTCCATCCGGCTCTTCGTCGAAGTACGTTTGGGCGATTTTTGCGCGCACCCTGGCCCGAGCAATTCCGGTCAGAAAAGCCCGATTTGTTTGCGCGTGCCCACCCGGCCTTCTCCACGCGGATGCCCCATTAAAACTGTGCGCGCTTTGATGGGCGGCGGGCAGGCAGGTCGTTGGGGTTAATCGCCGGGCGAAAGCATAGTCTTGTCGACCGCATCGAACTGATGTTTATTGGCTGTTGCAGCCCAGGTCCCCGCAGCGAATCCTGCGCTGCATAGCCGATCACCGTGTCGAATTCAGGATCGGCGCGCCCCTGCTGGATGGGCCGGATGCGATCTTGTTGACCTTGGGGCGTATCGTGGTTGGCAATGCAGCCCGTTCTTGCGGCAATACCGCCCTTGGGGCACCGCGCGAGGGTCGCCACGACCACGGTTATCCGTCGGTGAACAGCAGCATCACCCGTGCGCTTTGGTCTAACTTGCATGGTCTGGCTTGCCCATCGAGTTTCCCCTCTCAGGGTGTCAAAAAAACCGCTTCGCGTAAGATGTCATTAACTGATTATATTAGATTAATAGCTATGGGAAGAGCCCATCATGACCTCATCCGAACAAACCTGCGCGCAGAGCGCTCAGACCCTTGCTAAAAGCATTGGGCGGAGGGCTGACTTAGGTCTAATCGAGGGGGGGCCCGACCGGGGCGCGGGGTCATGCCACGCTGCGCGATTCAGATTTGTTCCGGCTCGACCTGCCGCCAGGCACCCCACTTTCTGCGCCGCCGGGAATTTGGCCGAGACCCATGGCCGTCAGCTTAAACCCCCCTTCGAGATGGCGCTGCAGCAAGCTTGGCTAAAGAGGGTTGGTCAAGATCCTATCGCAGGTTTCGCGGCACTTTTGGTGACGCCGGATTGATTGTATCGGCCAATCAGCGAAGCCCCAGTTCATGCGGCCACCGCGCTTGAAACCGAGTAGTGTCGCCGTTGGCGACGGGCATCGCAGCCCGAAGCCCTCACCGCTGCGCAGGCATCGGCGCCTTGCAAAGCAGCATTTTCAGATCAGCCCGGCGATGTGCCGACTTCAAAGAGCTGGACGAAGTATTCCACGACCCTGTTTCGTCGCGGCAGGCCATGTGCAAAGTTCAACGCTCATTTGCCGAAGCCACGCGGGCCATTTGGGAAACGGTCTGCGCCGCCGGCACCTGGATAATTTCGACGAGGGGCGGGGCGCCATCCTTAAACAACAAACAAAGAGGTGATTGGGGCCACATGCCGGATCCTTTGATGGGTCGAGCGGGCGACGCCCCCGCGCGATGGATTGCGCTGCCGTCAGCACCTGCAACGCACCGTTGACCGCATGACCGAAAAAAAAACGGGCGGCTTTCCCGGAATATTCACTCCGGAAGACCTAAACTCAGCGGTTGTGGCCTTGCGCCATTCTGCAAATTATCGAGGCTTTCTTGTTGGTGCCGGGGTAAAAGCCGATGATCCCCGCGCCCCGCCCTTTGACCTCTTTCAAACAACGAAATTCCTTCATAGGCGGTCATTCTTCAACAGCCTCGTCCGCGACCTCCTCGGCAATATTCTGCAGGGATGATGATCACGCAATTCTCGTGCGCCCACCACGATATCACCGGGAAAGGACCGGCCATCGCCGCAAGCCCCACGGGCAGTTGATCTCAATCGCCTCATGCAAGGTCAAGTTTGGTCGGGCTGAGGGCCGGGCGTGGTAGGCGGGCAATCTCAAGTGTGCCAATGATCGCGGCATCGCGCAGCCCGCCGTCTGTGACTACTTCCTGCCGCGCCGCGCATTCATCAACCGAGTGACGGAATGTCCCCGGCGCTGCGGCACGCGCGTTCTTTGCGGCTGTCCATCACCAGCACATGAGCCCTCGGGGACAAGTCTTCAATCGCGACCCGTTGCGGAGATAGCTCGGGGTTGCGGAATTCGACCAGTTGATTGCGGGTCTGTCACGGGCGGGCAGTACGCAGGGTTAAAGGCAGGCCCGACCATATTTTGGCCCTTGGCGCGACCGGGACCCAACCCTCCTGCACCACCTGATTTGCGCAGCCGCGCTTATAGGAGCGCTGTGGCCAATGTCCGCGACCGAAACCGCCTTAAGTTCTCACGTAGTTCGGGGTTCATGCCCGGTCTCCCTTCAGTCCGTTGTCTGTTATGGAAATGGTCCAGCAACCGCCTGCTGACGCTCTGTCAGAGGCCATGCGGGAGGGGCGGGCGCGTGGTGCCGCAGTCCTGTCCGATGGCATCAGCGCAGCTTTGACGCCGGTGACGTTCGTGCCGTATGTTCTTCGGCACGAATGTCCTCAAAGGGCCACGCATTTGCCCGCGATCAACAGGTTCGCCTCTGCGTTAGTTGCCCGCGTCGAGCGCTGCGTTGAATGGCAAACCGACCGTTTCGGCCAGACATTGATCAGACCAGAGGCTGAACCCCCCGCGCCCGCCAACCGGCATATGAGCGGCGGGCGGCCCAGACCTCGGCCAAGCCGGCCACCCAACGATATCATCCGGCGCTGCCTCAATCGGCGGGCAAAAGTTCAAAGGGGTTCGGCGTGGCCCCATTTTGGACCCCTTCACCCCCTCGACCTCACAAAGCCGGGCGAATGCCCTTCGGGCCCCATCGCTCATTGCGCAGGTACAAGCATCACCGGCAAAACCCGCCCGAAAAGCATCCCGCACCGCGCGCACATAATCGACCGTGCACGGGGGGAGACGAAGGGACGGGCGGCTGGTGGTATCATCAGCGCATCGGCGACGCCGCGTCAGCGCTTCGCTTTGGCCAACGCACAAGGCGTGCGAAATTACGCGTCCGACACCCCCAGCAGCCGGCGCGCGCCCGTTCAACCTCTGGGGCCACCTCGCGCACCATCGTGCAGGCTTCATTCATTGGTCAGCGCGTAATATTCGCCAGTGTTGCCGTTTCACGACCAGGATATGCACCCGGCGGCGAGCGCGCGGTCAATGATCGGGGGCCAGGCTGCCGGCCGGCAATCCTCCGTTTGTGTCAATAGGGCGTCACAAGCGTATGCCCGAGATGCCGGTGGTTGAGCCTTTGATAGGATCGATGTGTCATGCGAGTAACTCTTCAGAAATGTCCGGCTTTCACCCGCCGCTGGCCAAAGGCCGCGCGTGAGGTAGTCAAAAGTCAACAGCCCTTGATCGGCCTGCTCCCCACATGAAACGCTGGAACATATAGGCCCCAGCCGCGCTCGAACCGTGGCTCGGGGCTTTCCACGACGGCCGCGCGGCGGGTTGGCGAGTTCGCCCTCGTCCACCAGCATGGTCGAGGGTTCGCGCCTTCAAAGAAAATCCATGCGCACGATGTCTCCTGTCTTCAGCAGCGCCAGTGGCCCACCGACGAAAGATTCCGGCGCGGGACATGCAGGAATACAAGCGCCGTAAGACGTTGCCCGAAACATCCGCGCATCCGAGATCCGCAGATGTCGCGGTGCCCCTGTTCAGCAGCGCCTTTCGGCATCGGCAACATGCCCCCATTCAAGGCATCCCCGGCCCGCCCTGTGGCCCCCGTGTTGCGTAGCACCAGCACAGGGTCCGGCGTTCACGTCGAGTTCTTCGTCATCCAATCGCGGGCCTTTCATCTCGAGGGGTAGGCTGTCAAAGGACCAAGTGCCGGGAACCTTTCGTGGCGGGTGGAACTTTGGATTTCACAAGCCGCAGGCTTGATGACACGCCGCCATTGGGCCAAAGATTGGCAAAACCTTTGAGCACGGGCAAGGGCGAGCCCTTCTTTATAGACCGGGTTTCGACAGGGGCCGGATCACATCATCCATTTTATAGAAGGCGCGCCCGCGATCCCTTCTTTCCCAAGGGTTTGCCAGTAACAGGTTGATCGCCGACGAATTCGAGCTTGTCCCCAGTTGATCCATTCAGCGCCCCGCAGGACCGGCCTTGCCAAGTAGGAAAATCCTCCATTTAAAGGGTATTCGCTTGCTTGCCCAACGGGGGCGAAATGTTAGCAATGAGCGGCGTGTTGCGGCCCCAGTTGCGGTCCAAGGAATCGGGGTTTCCCAGCTTTCCAGCCGCCACAACCTGCCGGCGGGGGCGTTTTGCCATGGCGAGGGGCAGATTTTGCACCACCGCAAAATTTGGTCCCGAAAACCCACCCCCGTCGCCCATCGCCCACGGGGTTTTTTGGGCGCCGTTTCTGGGCAAAAACAAGGCTTTTGGGCCTTGGGCGTGATTTGATTTTTTTTTTTTTTTATTTTTTTTCCCTCCCTTTCTTTTTTTTTTTTCCCGTTTTT
>Ga0163217_1085939_pt1 | contig 12169 bp, 17 predicted proteins | sample SynspAceP_FD_185933 | JGI IMG/M metagenome (GOLD analysis project Ga0163217, IMG submission 185933) | Saline lake microbial communities from Ace Lake in Antarctica - Synechococcus sp. Ace-P (PacBio error correction) | ecosystem: Environmental > Aquatic > Non-marine Saline and Alkaline > Saline ... | reverse complement strand
AATCTTGCCAAATCACCGACAGGCACCAATATGGTTACTTAAACGTCTGCTACCGGCTACGCAGACTAACGTATTTTCTCGCCACGAACTGCACGTCCACACAGCATCAACTGCCTAACCTTAAAATCTCCTCCTGACTCTACCTCAATCTCTACGATTCCAGCCCTTCCTAATTTACTCAGGACTTTGGCCATTCACATCATCACCGGAAAATCACTATCGGCGCATGCACCCCCGAATGCCCGGGCCCGCCGCACCCTGACAGTTCGCCCGTCGACGCTCTCAAGCCGACAGGTCGCATAGTATACTCGCACGTCGTTTCTCCAGCTATTCTCACTACGAAGAATAATGGTATGCTTTACGCCACACTAAGACCCCAAGGCGTGCGGGGCCGCTCGGCTGAACCAGCGCGAGTTCGCCCATGACACTCCTGCGTGAATCCTATACGTTTGACATACGCAAGGATAATATGACTTTAGCCCCCTCTCACTTTCCCATCTCCTAACAAACGCCCAATATCGCACAGCTTACCGATCCAACAGGCCCGACAGCTCTGGCAGCCGCTGACATGAAAGGTGTGGCTAAGCTGGCCGTTGAGAGCCTTCCCGCAGATAGATGCTGCTGGCGCCTCACGGCTGAAATGCCCTCGCCATTGAGTGCATGCGCTGCAGCACTATCTCCTGATCCAAAGTCCAGCACAGGCCAATGCCAGACATCTATTCTCGCCCATCACTTTCACACAGCGTGCCCTCACATCTCGTTACTAACGAAGACTCGCATATCGCTGAACCACACTTTGCTAACTCCCGATAGCATATCTGTCCAAGGGACTGTTGATAACCCTCCTGAATTCTGTCAATGCTCTCACCATTGGATGCGAGTGATGCCTTTCATATAGCATTATCTTGGCACTCACAAGACGAGGGCCATAAAAAACCTATTTCTATTGTTATTTTTATTAACACCTGTTATATCATAACACTTTCCGATCTCACCCGTATTACACTGTCCAGTTATAAGTTGCGGTCTTTCCCCCACTCCATTGCTGTCCCTCCGTCACACTGCTACCTGCTTTTCCGGTCTATGCCAAAAGACCTCCCTGCCTTCAATCCACCTGGCCCACAACCGCATAATCTTCCCCATGCGCGTTGGATCCGGGAACGACTATGAGCAAATCAATATTCGATTGCCAAATGGAGATGGGATCAAGCCCGACGTTACCCCCATAAAAGAACTCCTGACCGACACGCGGATCTTCTTGCTCGCAATGCTAGCGCTGATCTGTCCTTTATCCCTGACGCGCATTGGGAGGATGTGCAGTCCTACGATCCACACGCATTCGGATAGCGCGCTCAGCAACCAGACCGCTCTCATCTATTATTTGCTGACTTGAGTTCAACACGCATTTCATACCCATCCCGTAGCTAAACTTTCAGCCTTTCCCCCCCCGCATGAGCAGGCCCACAGCCCCGTCACTGCATCGCTGAGACACATGTCCTCCACTCGACCCATCGTGACTGTTCGATGGAGCGAACTTTCTAACAGCACTTTCAGCTGGTACGCACAGCCTGGCACCTGGGCGAGGCTGCAAGCCGTCCCGTGGATGGCTCAAGAAGAATGAACTGCTCTAATTACGAAATTTCATGTCTGACACAGAGGTCGAGTGTCGATTTCATTTCTGATCTGAAGCAAATGGATCCTAATCTCGGCCGATCACCAGAGTCTCTTATCTCGCATCTGCCCCGCGGCTCAACCCAGGCAAGTCATTATCCTCGCATTGTCATGCGTCATGCCGCCTTCAACGTACTAATACGGCCCCCCCGGTTCAATATTGAAATAGCAGCCTCTCACCCTCTCGCCCCGGCTCCTGAAAAAAGATGTCTGTAATGGCAGAAACGAGGAGTACGGCAATTTGCCGCCAGAAACCTACCAGCGCATCAGACTATTGTCAACCAGCAACCGCTTGTTTCATTTTATTAACACGCTACCTGCTGAAACCGGTCGGACTGCTACTTACCATAAGGATCTTTTTCTTGACCCACCAACCCCTAAGCCCGGCACAGCGAGTCGACAGTTGCCGGGCGGCTTCTCTACAGCACGCTGGTCGAGCCACGTGGGCTATCACGCCCCAAACTCTGACCTTGCCGAATGCCGAGGGTGGTGTTCTCGGAATGCCCAAATGTCGGCCACACTCATTTTGCTAGACGAACGACCCTGGTTGCGCACAACTCTCTTATCCAGCACATCATTTCTTGTGACTCGCAGAGCTTAGACCGCCACCCCGGCGCAGCTGACTCACCGTAGAAAATCGCAGCCCCTTGCTTGCACTTACTCTACGCAACCCCCCTTCGTCCTGAGCGCTGATGAGGCCAGCACTATATATGGCCCCATGCAACTTCGCGCTCCTTCCCAAGTCCACTTGCGGGTTAGACTAGAGCTTTGCTCACATAACTGCCCCGCGAATCGACCCGTCACCTCTCGGGAATTTGCACGGCATTGCTCCGACAATTCAGTACTTGCCACACTTTTGACCTCCTGCATTTCGTGTCCAGGACAACCCTTATACCCTTAACCCCTACAGTCAAACCCCACCACTGGACCATGATGACATATTCGGCGGCCGACTTGGTCCTTCCTGTACCGCTCAGCAGACCTGTCATTAAGTTGTCCTCCGAATCATTACTGACGAGCTGTTTCCTGTGGGGGATCCACGCAGGTCCCCCTTCTACACCCTGATAAACCATGTTTGCCCGCCTGCAGTAATAATCCGGTAGCTATCCACCCACGCTTGGCCCATTGGAAATGTGAAACCCAGCATACCCCCGCTGCAGCATTTAGGCGATCCCGCGGTGACCCCTATTCAATCAAGGGGCTCCACATCATCCTGTGTGGTCGCTGATAGAAACCAACGCAGACAAAGGCAATGCACATCGCCGCTTGGCGCCACCGGTCCGTCCAGCTGAGCGGCTGGTTCAACCGCCCGGCTAATTCTTACCCCTGGACTGGCTTGATAATGATCACTGTCCATTACCGTCAGATGGCGCTGACAGGCGCGCAGCGGCACTCTAGCAATGCGCCTTTATATAACGAGTCGCCTTTCCATGCAGTGCTCCCTCATCATTCAATCCTCCGCCGGCTTTGCGCTTGGCGCTGGCATTACTCCGCCTCCGGGGAAAACCTGTTCTGGCACTTTTCTGCACGCTGATTGTACCGCACCTCTATAACCATTTGCCAGCGTCGCCCTGAGATTTCGATCCTCTGCCTATGTGATTGCAGGGCATGCGAGAGTGAGCATGGCGCCCTTTCTCGGTGAATCGAAAATGCGAACTGGCGCTGAAGCCTTTTCCGCTGGCGCGATCTTTGGGCGATGCACCCATTACTGACCTGCCTGGCACATTTTGGCTCAGCCGAGTGTTGTCCACCAGGTTGGAGCCCGCGGACGCACTCGGACTTATTCCATCTGGCAGTATTTGCTCATGCCTTGCTCGTTCCACGTGTCCTGATTTTCATTGTCTTAGCCATGCCTGAGCCTATCCCGTGGGCCGCCGCCAATCGTATGCGTGATGTCAGACGCCTGCACCCCGCTCATTCACTTGGCTGATCCGAAACGCCTTTGGGTGGCCATTTCACAGAATTCGGGCAGCTATTATCTCTCGCCCGAGCATACCCTTCTCAGCCCATATGATCATCGCTCAAAGGATACCAGGTAGCACCGTGTTTAGCTCACCTTAGTGCGCCCGATTCTGAAGCCGAGCGTATTCGAGAGCCATGCCCAGCTGCTCTGCCTGCGCTCAATCGATCAGAACGCCGACTCTTATCGTGGCATGACAAACCCTACCCCTGTTGGGTGCCACCCAACAATTCTGCCCAAAAAAAAAAAAAAAAAAAAAAAAAAAAACAAAAAAAAAAGACGAAAAAACAACAGAACAAACAACAAACACTCCATCAATCTCACATCATGCCCTCCTATCTCTCACCCCATCATTCCTCTCACGCTTAGTATCGCGTCGACTCCATCACTTTTATCCGACCTACGAACTCTCACAAAACGCCCATTCATCCCAGATAATCGTTCGCTACCTACTCCCGGATTTTCTTTAAGCGGCCTGACCGCGCCATAACAAAAGCGCGCGCATCCTTGGATGTGCCAGGCTTTTGATAAGCTCGATATCTACCGAAGGTAACCCTTCTAGCGGCGGGCGATCACCATCCCAGATTTCGGCTCTATCACTACCCTATGTTGCAGCCGCGCACAGCGCATCGATATCCTCTTCCTGGATGATTTCACCTTCATTTTCCACCTGCGATCGGACTGGTGAAATAGCACTTGAATCTGATGTCGCGCTGGCCAATGCTGGCAACGTTTTGCAGAATCCTGACTGAGGTCTGATCCAATAGCCGAGACGATGCAAATGTTATCACATTGACCCGGACATCGGCATACTTTTCCTCATCAACCGCGCGCCGGTTAGTCATCTTGCGTGAACCCCGAGCGTAGTAGTAGATGCTGTGCATTCCGAATCCTTGTTCACCACATACAGCTTAGCTGCTTGAGAACTTGCTGATTCGAGTCGTTAACCCACATCACGAGCATTCCTGATCGAAGAAACCTCCAGGCCGAACACATCTTGCTCCCGGCGATGATCTCGACGCAGGTTCTCGCTGCAGATAGTCCGATGATCATGGGTGCCGCACGTTCGGTGCGGCTCGAAGGCTTCTTATACGCAACCTGCAATCCGGCCTTGCGCTAGTGTGCGCGCCTTAGGATGTATCGCTTCCATCCAGGTTGACATTGATCGCACTACGTAATGTACGGCCGATGGTTCACCACGTTTCCAGCCCGACGAGATTCCGGTTCAGCCACTGGAAGGTGTATTCCTTTGGATGATGCTTCGCGCCTGCGTATGGTCCGCGGCTCTGAGCGAAGTTGACTCGCCTGTAGCACGATCAAGTATCTCATCCCTTCGCTGCAATGCGCTGTAAACCGTAGATACGACGACAATCCTTGCTAGATCGATACCGTCGAAGCTGTCCCGGATTCATATCCTGAAAGCTTTCGGCTCGGTGATTCCACGTAAATCACCAGTCTTTAGCGTTGCGCCGTTTCTTCATGCATACGGTATTGAACCACTGGGCCTCACCAGCGATGCCAATCATCTCGCGCACCTTCACTCAGTCTCGGCAGTTGAAAAGACCGTAGGGCACACTCCGCAGGCTCAACATGGCAATCACGCAAATCGCCGATCCGACCTTCATTAAAGCGTCTGCGGCCTGGCGTTCTATCGCGCTGAACAAGTTTCAGCGTTTTTGGCCTTCATTGCTGAGCCAGCAGGCATCCGCGCATTCCAGCCATGCATCTCATTCTGCGCATCGCAAAAACGTTCTACACGCCAGGTCGCCGGATGCTTGTCTCAAGCAGCATATTGTCATTGCCCCATACGCGGGAACACAAACACCCGGTAGTACAACTCTTCCCTGTTGCTATGCCATAAAAGGGTTTCCAGTACTCTCGAGCGCTCATGGAAGTTTCCGCCGATCTTTCTTACAGTATGCATAATCACTTTTTCGTGGTGAATGTTGCCGACATCCTTTTCCTGAGGCCAGCATGACTTCTGTCCAACGGCATTTACCGCTGGATGCTGCCGGCTTGGGTCCAATCCGGCCAGAGCTGGTACCAGGTTGGCGTCTGCTGGGTACACGTCCGTCACGTCGTGTACCTTCCATTGCCTCTCCAGTGGCGGAGCGAATACGCAGCCAACTCCTTCATGTCCTCTCTAACCGCCAACGCAGCATGTGTCGTCTGCCTGATCGAGGATATCGCGTGCCGCGGTTCGATCTTGTAACCCTTGCTGTCCGACAGTGTTCAATCTCACCATTGCCGCTAATCAATTACACAGACTCGCAATGGTTCTCTTACCAGATGTGCGTCTCGTGTGTGCGTAGATGTGGTTGAGTGAAGGAAAAGCCCATCTTGTCGTCTTTCAACACATGCGGTCGTGCTCCCAGTGCTGAAACACACGACGTTTCGACGCTTCGCATCCTTCAGTGTACGTACCAATCATGTTTCGTTCTCCTCAGGAAGCCTGTTTCGCGATGTTTCGTTCATTGACCTTGCAAAGCAGCAATCCAGAATGGTCATGGCTTGGTCGATATGTTCATCGCTGATGATCACGGCCAGACACTTGACGACCTTGGCTATGATTGCCGTGTCTCTCGATCCCACCCAGCCGGCTGAAGCTCGCGGCATGGCAATGCCGAGCATAATTTCGCCAGATGGTGGCATAACTTTCCAAGCATGACCTGCCGCACGAACTCCTTGTACGAACAGCGAATCCGTGCCTGCTTGCGACATTTCTGCCTTTTCCTCGGTACCATCCTTGCCTTGCCTGAACCTGCCTGGCGAAGTATCCGCTCGGTACCAGAGCGTTGCTTCAGTATGCCGAAGCAACAGTAACTCGAAAAGCACAGAGTTATGTCTGTCTCGTGGACGAAAATTAGCCTTGTGCTCCTGCGGACTTCCCACTGGTACCAAGCTCGTCGGCGCGATGACCACACGAGCGAACGCAGCCATACCCGCGTGAGGCGACTTGGCGACAGCCTGTGATGGAAGTCCGGCTGAATACCCATGCCTTCAAAACTAAGAAGGTGCCTATCGCCACAACAGCCTGAATTCATCTGGCAAATCATTCAGCCATGGCCTGCTTCGGCTCACAGCTTTGAAGTTTGCGCATCGCATTTCGCAGAGCGTATTCCAAGACCGCCCTTCACCTGAAACCACTTCTTACGCGATCAGCGGCGGCGGCCTCCGATACTGCTGCTCGGCTCGCTGAGCATCTTTCCATCATCGCGATGGTTGCGCTTCGGCCAAATCGTTGGCTAGCTATGTCGTCTGACGTCAGTTATCCACCCAGCGCGCCACGTGATGCTGATTGCCTTTCACATCCACAGGCGCCAATGCTGCAGCCAGTTGAAGCGTGGTTGAAGCTATCACGTTATACGCTCAGTCACTGGCCATTCAGGGCTGCTTCCACCCCGAGTTTCCGGGTACCACCGTTACAAGGAGAGCTGAATGTTCACGTAACATGCAGCCCTAAACACGCGGCCTCAAGATCACCCGACCAGTTGGTATTACTCATCTTAGGTAATATTCCCTATCGCCCGGTAGTACCTTTGACACACCTGGGTAAGCGTCTCGGCAATGTAGTCCCGAGTGCCTGTCTTCAAAACCGGATGTATGGCGCGTTAGGTTCAGAGTGCCGCCACCTCGGCGAAAGTCGCAGTTTAGTCGGCCTTCGTGCGTAATCATTCGCGCCGCGAGCTTGCTTGAGATCACCGAGGAGCGAGCGGCAATCGCATACGGATACCGAATCCTGGTTTCGAACGTTCGAGTGGTCAATGTGTCCTGTTCTAAATTAGGCAGCTGTGTAGCCTGAAGGGCAACTAACGAGTTGTTGCAAAGGCCAGCTGTGGTGAGCACTTCATCATCGTGCTGGCCATTGAACATGCTCTCCCGGAAAATGATGCGTCGGGGCCTACGTCGGCACAGATCTGCACCGAACGGCTTTTTGAATAGCGTCCGAGCTCGTGACCTGCTGTGAAATTCTTTGTTTCTCAAGCATGCGTGACGCGCCGAGGTCTGGCGCGACGCGTTCGACGAGTCTCATCTAGCATCTGCAATACCATGTCCCCGACCACGCATTGCGCTATCACCGCGACCTGCCAGCGTCCCACAAGTGTCGGCTTGTTCATGTGCGGTAGCGGAGATAAGCCGACCATGTCGCCTTCATCAGTACCGCATAAATGGCCGTTCGGCAAATCACACACTGAAGCAGGGCGTACACGAATTGGGTATCCAGCGGCGGCGCCAGCAGCACCAGCTCATTCAGCGACAGAAACGTCTTCGGGGCCTCTGGTTGCGTATGTGTTACGGAATGTTTTTCATTGTCCCTGATTCTTCAGCTCATAAATGCCCGTACTTATATACTAATAAACATATCCATAAAATTATCTCAAACCCGCTATTGGCGCATTTACCAGCTCATTTCTTTGCTTGTAAAAATATTCCAGCTGTTAATAGATTTGTATATTTTCTATATGACTATAAAAGCGCGCTCTTTATCCCCCGCATCAAGGTTTTAACCCTCGTTTTCCCGATGGCGAGGCGGGTCTATCCTATTCGTTGCGCAGCTGACGATGCTGATTGTTTGGCTTATAGTTCCCGGTACAGATACCGCCCTTACTGCTAGTGCGGCTCCTGCTACAGCCCTCGAACACGCTGCGTCCGGTTGATTCTCTGCTAGTCGTGTCGATGAGCTTATTTTTGGTTGCATTCCATCACAATGATGTTCCGCGCTACGCGCCAGTCTGGTTTCCGAATTGCCTGACGCTGCCTGATCTCAGATGTCGTGTGACCGGCTGGACGTGACATGCCGAACGGCTCCACATAGTCATGCACGGTGTTGCCGAATCGGCGTGATCGGCCTGCCAACGTGTCGAGTCGCAGCCTAGATGTCGGTACACATCGATCCTACTTGCACGGATTCAATGAGTTCGAGAGCTTGTCTACTATAGTTAGGCTTGCTGCATGCCGAATACACGTTTAAGTCGCCAGTCACGGTTATGTGAGGGGCGATCGGTCAACATCGCCAGCGGCCGGCTATACCAGCATGGTAAAAATGTCGGTTATCGGGGATGGCACGAGCTTCTGTGGCTATGCGTTGCCCACAATCCGTCGTAGCGATAACATGGTTTGTGATATCAGCGGGCTTACCGATATTCAAACGATTGTAGCTGCAGTTGATGGGTATTGCTGCCATCTGTCCCTGGCCCTCGGCTGAGGAGGGTGGAGCTTTCTCGTGCTCAATCCTACCCAGCAGCGGCGCACGTGTGAATTCTTTGTATCATGGGCCGATGGCAACAGTTTACTAGTTGGCGAAGCCACTGGGTGACCGCAGACTCGTCCTCGCACCCGCTTCTGAGAGCAAGGCACGCGCGTCAGCAATCGTCGCGTACTGAGTGACGGGTACCGCAGCGAAGCCGGAGTAAATGACCGGATCCCGGGTGATGCACAGTCAGATGCTAATGTATCCCGGCCGGAGAATGGCGGTTACCGTCTGCCTCAACCTTTACTGTGGCCGATGAGCTGCCGCTCTGCCAGCGAAGCATCGTCATCGCTTGTTCTCAGTGCTGGCCTGGGGTGATTTGCCATTGCCGGTTGTCTGCCTCCGACCGGCCCTTGCAGAGTCGCGCCGGGCGGCGGATAATTTTGCAACCAGTAAGGCGGCAGGATTCCGGTGATCATTGGAGATAGAGAGTGAGAAAATCGGCAGCAGCTCCACCGCCCATCTGGGACGCCATTGCGCTATAGGAAATCGCCTGGGTGGAATGTCGACCTGGCCCTGACGATCGTTTACTGTTTGTCCACATCGGCGGGATTGAAATTATTTGCGCAGCACGACTTGAAACCAATCCCATGCCTGTATTCTCGATCTCATGGTTCAAGCATGTTCAACGACCCACTCGCCATACGCTGCCGACGAATGGTTGAAAGTGGTTAGTTCTGAGCGCGTTACGTGATTTCCCAAAGTCCGCGAGGGAGACTTCTTGGTGCGCCCTGGGAGTCGGTTCGAGTTCGTCATGGTATCTATATATCCAAGGCCCGTGAATCAGCTACACTGTCAATTTGCAGCACGCGAGTCGCTGGGTATGCCGATGCTGATCGCCCTGTAGCGCAGAGGTCAGGGGGGGGGCGAGTTTTTACTGCTATGTATCGGTTGGTGCCGTTTTGGCGGCTGATGGGTGCAAACGCCTAAGACGGTGGCCTGGCAGGGCGGTGAATAAGCGCTTTATAAGGCCAAGGCCTTCGGCGGAGCCCAGGCGTCTTTGACCCGATGCTAACGGCTGCCGCGGCAGCCCGTAGAATTTTTTCAGTCCGTAAGACCCCCGATCGATGACATGATAATTGCCCGGTCATTTAGCCTGCGGTACTGGCCAGCATGATCGCCATGCGGCATTCTTTCTTCCTTACCCCAAGCGCTTCACGAATAGCCGGCAATCCTCTGCAGACTGCTGAGGTCTGTGTGTATATGGCTGGTCAAGTTGCTTGCGGAAGCGCCAGGGGCAATCACGTTGACGTTGATATGTCGCGACGCCGAGCTCCTGGCGAGCATTGCCGATAGCTGATGAACAGTGCGCTTCGTACGGGCCGTAGAGTAAGTCTTTATCTACAAGGGCCGCTGATGCCGCACCGAGCCGAATTGATCACTTTCGCGCGGGTTGTCGCGGTTGCCGCTGGCAGCGATGGGCAGGCAACTCTGCGAATTGCGCTGCAAACACGTGACTGTTTGGAGTTGCGATGACCTTTCCAGCCCTTGACCGGCGAGAAGTTAGCCAGCGTTCACCCAATTTTCCCGCATTATTGCCCAGACAGTCCAGAGCTGGGTATTGCCGCAATTAGCACTTAGATGCTGCTGAGCGTTGCGCCTCCTCACGGTGGGACACTCGCGCGACCAATGCACTCCCTAACTGGCTCAGCTCCGCGTCGCCTCGCGCAGTTCGTCTTTATCGCTTGCAGATAATCACTCTGGCCGCGCGCTTCAAAAACGATGGGCGATCATTCCTGCCAATACCGCTGTCCCCCTGAGACCAGCCAGTCGCCTGTTTGTAGCTGAAAATACTGTTGCCTATACATTCACACTCAGTTCTGTTCATTTCATTGCCTACTGTTTCGGTTGTTCACTACAAGTATTGACCGCAGTGGCAGGCCATCGTTCTACCCGCTTATTCCAGAGCAACTGGCCGGTAATTATCGAGCGGCGCCGTTTGCGCTTTTGCTGTTTTATCCTGTAGCCAGTTTTTACCAGCATTGAAAAGATTTCTACCTGGATGCTTTTACGCACGTTCACGCATAGGAAGATGCGTACAGTCCTGGACGTGCCGATAGCGCACGTGTTTGGCATCCGCATGGGTGCGGGCTATTTCAACGTCAATGAAGAGGCCTAGTGGGAACCATGCACGTGCGTCCGGGATGGCAACGGCAATTTGATCTGCAGTGTGATCTGGTCGCTCAGTGTACGGCGATAAAGCGGCTGAACTGCGTTGTTGTTGCGCTTCCGATATCTGCGGACCGCGATCCGTCAGTTGAGGGTGCCTTTGACAGCAATATTGCCGGAAGCTGTAAGAACCAACTTTATACGTGCGCGCATCTGTATCGATCAGGTGCAACCATGCAAGAGCATGTGTTGAGAACATCGATCGCCACCGGAACCGTCTCTATTGGCGCTGAAGCCGTCTCCAAGCCGTCACTGATGCGCCGTTTGGCGGCTGGCGCTCCGCAAGTCGGGAATATCGTCTGCAACGGTCTTACAAGGACCGCTGAGTTCATTCATTCTGGCGCACTGATTTGGTCCAGAAGCTTCGGCATACGTATTTATCTTATCGAAAAAGGTCGGAAGTCGCCTGGGTATCGAGGCAAGCGGCGAAAGATGGGATTTGACGCGCATGTGGCCTGGTCTGTCGTTTGTCCTCCTTGCCTTCCGCAAATGCTGGGGACGAGGATGATAAATCCAAACTTGGAACTTGACTTCTTCTGCGCAGCTTCTGCGGGTAGTCGAGTCAATATTCCTATCGAGCGAATGCTCGATCTGCAGGAGAGTGTTTGCGCCTGCTGCATTTCCATATGGTCGCAGATTGCCATCGTGCCGATAATCAGCACTGGGTTCGCGAGGCCTTCACTGGACTTTCGCGAGTTGCGCGCGTGTGTTCCGGTGGAAATCACATCCGTGGCGGGCCTTGTGATTACGACGCACTATCTCACAAGCTTACTCACATCTGGTCGAATTTACGAGTCAGATGGATGCCCACACGGTCTCGCCTTTGCGCGGACCTGCTCTGTAACGAGAGGGCTGCGCCCCGACATCTTTCCGATAAGCGGCCGAGCGATCACGCGACATCATCATCGATTGGTTTGTGATGTGAAATGACGCTTGCGCGCAGAATCATAACGTGGACCTTGCCGGAACCCTCATCTGATGACCCGTCACGCGCCGCATTGGCTGCGCAATCTGAAGTTCGTCTGCTGGACCATACGACATCGAGATGGTCACCGAGACCTATTGGCGTGGTTGTCCATCGCATACAGACTGACTCTCGCAGTGACGCTAAGCCAAGC
>Ga0163217_1081425_pt1 | contig 12169 bp, 3 predicted proteins | sample SynspAceP_FD_185933 | JGI IMG/M metagenome (GOLD analysis project Ga0163217, IMG submission 185933) | Saline lake microbial communities from Ace Lake in Antarctica - Synechococcus sp. Ace-P (PacBio error correction) | ecosystem: Environmental > Aquatic > Non-marine Saline and Alkaline > Saline ... | reverse complement strand
GGCACAGGCAAATTCTTATCGCAAGGTTATAACCGGTGCACGCAAATAGAATTACCTATAAACGGCCATGCCCTCTACTTTCCAGGTCTGCAGACTGAACAACCTCCACCTTCCCACTGTGCCACAAAGTCCTGTCGGCCAGCGGTCAGTGAAATAACCTAGCTTGAGGATTAGAAACAGATAATCGTACGCACCCAACGTGTCATTTGGTATGCTTGTAAGTGGACAACCACCGATCTACCGAAAACTTCCGTGAAGACCTGAACCGTTTCCGTGGCCGACGACGAAATTAATAGGGTGAAGTAGGGTAGTGAAGATGAACGGGATCGTTGAAATCGAATCAGCGCAATCGTTAAATTGACTAAAAAGACCCCGGAGAGTTCGCAGACCCGCTGTGCATGGTGCGGGGTTTATGTGCTAGGCCTCAAAGATACACACAAACAAATCAGGGGGCCGTCCGGCCTCTGGCCACGAAACAGTCGCTCGCCTTCATGCCTTTGGGCGCTCCTAACCCCAATCCTTCGCGGTCAACAGACGAATTACCAAGATAATGCGCTTTAACGTCTTAAGGTCCGTGGAATGCGCGTCAAACGCTTCTGCAGATGGAGGCTTCGTCATCAATGACTAAGAGGTTTGCATGAATGCGTATCCAAAAGCGTAGAGGGTGTAGTTGGACGAGGGAGGGAGCCCAAAGGATATGGCCGTCTGGCCCTTGGAAAGGACTCGTTACCTCGTTCCACTAGAACTCTCGCCCTACAACGGAAGCGTCAGCCGCGAACTCCAGCTCCGCCCTTCAGCGGTTTCGTCCCGTCAGCGTTCCCACCGTGCGATGTTGCAATCCGCGGCAAAATTTCCAAGCCCAAGTCCGGACGCCGGTCGGCTTGCTAGTTTGAAAAACGGCGTGAAACAACTTGGCCATCATTTCATCGCAGGATTCCTTCGCCATGTAATCGACGACGGACAAACTCCGTTTATCATCGGTGGCGATCCGCACGATCCTTACCTCGCCGCCCTTGGGCATCGCGTCTTAGAGCGATTTGAGCGAAGGTTCGAGAAGTACTCAGGTTGCTGGGATCTGACGGGAAGCGCTCACCTTCAATGGGACTGGCGCCGTCATCGCAGTAAGCTCCACCACTCTCTCCCATCTAGTCCTCTGGTATTCACCCCTAAGCATGGCCTCAGCTTCACGCCCTTGTTTTCCCAAAACAGCGCGTGGATGTTCATATCGAAACCATAGGTTGCACAGGTCTTCGGAAACCTGATCCACATGCTTTGTTGAAAATAATTGTAGAAAGATAGATTCTGGATGGTAGGTGGTGACCGAAACCGTAGTGTCCTCTTTCCATCCAATAGTTTCGACCTCATATGCTTCCCCTGGAGCGGGCCCGTCTTGCCAGCAGGAAGTCGAGCAGGCCTGTTCACGCTGCGTTTCCATCCGTCGGATTTCTGTTCGACCAATTTCAAGATCAGCGGTCAGTGCAAACCATATTCGATCGAGCGCAACTTTGCTGCGCGATTGACGTCTGGTATCCCAGCATACTTGAACCTTGAAGATGCAGCGGCCGTTTGCTACCCAGAGCTAAAATTTGGAAATTTCTAGGTTTAACGCCCGAACTTACAAAAGTTCATTAGATGCCATGGGCGCGACTCCTTGTGGCTCATATTGAATTGCGATGCTGATGATGGAGGTCATTGCGATTGTGTGATTTATGCCGCATGGTTCAAAAATAGAAATATGACGGAGATGCGCCCGCAAGCGCTTCGGTTATTCATTCCCCGATTGACCATCAGATCCCAACACGTTTCCGATTTCGAGCTTTTCTCTGTCATGTTGCCTGAGCAGATTTTCAAATCCGAAGGAACTTCAGTAAAATTTACAACCATACCACCAGCAATGAACGAAGCGGGGTGTTCCGGGGCCTCTTTCGTATTCCGAACAGTGGCAATACTCGCTGGACGACCGAGAACATTCGAAACGGAAAAAAACCGGTTTGCTCCGATGCGTCGGATCTGCTACCAGTGTGGACGCAGACATTGTGCGTGGCATTGAGTCGACCACGCATGCCCCGGGAGTGAGATGGCAACGTATCGGAGACGAAACGAGGCAACGAGCGTCCCGAGAGCGGCGGCAGGAGTAGACGAAGGCGCGATCATGGCTCTTGGTCCGATGATTCTCGGAGAGGTCCGCCGAAGCAAAAGTGCGGGGCGACTAGTGGTGCACTAGGATTGCACAGAGAAGGATGATGAAACTCCTCGGCGGATCAAACGTCAGAAGCCCGCCTTCGCTGCGCGTTTTCGGCACGTGACTCCCGATGTCGTCGGGACTCCCCCGATACTCATTGTTTCTCGTTGGAGATGGCCGAGCTGTATTCCGCGCCAGCGTGCCACTGGCGACGTTATACCCAGAGTGATAAGGTCAGACCAGCCACCTGAGGACTGGCGCGCCATCTATATACAAAAACTGGGAGGCTTTAAGGTCACAAAAGAAAACCATAGCTTATGCCACAAATCGGACGCCCGGTATTGTTTGGTACCATAGGAAAAGCACAAATAGAGTTATCCGATAATAACCCCTGATGCAAGAAGTGAAGACCTGAATAATGGGTAATTGTTTGAATTGCGAAAAGAATTAGCGTGTTATTGCCAAATAATGGGATACGGGACCGTTGTGTTCCAAATATTTCCCGGGACCCTTTTAAAAAAACGCTTCTCCGACTAAAAGACCAGCCGGGTATCGACGGAACAGGGACTTTGTGATCTACAGAAGCTCTATACTGACTCGGGCATGTTTTATGTCATTCTGGTATCGCATTTCACAATTAAGCGATGATGGACCACGGGCTGAGCTGCAATTGTCTGCCACTTATACCGAAAGCGGACATTTAGTCGCGTGGCACATTCTGGCATTAAAAGCATTTCAAGAGACAAAAACGCAAGAAAAAATACAACCCCTTATTGATAAAATCACAAATGTCACGCCGTGTATAGCGTAATACTCTGGAGCGTGTATGGCGTAGAGTCGTTAAAGAATAAGATGATAAGCCTAACCCTAGAATGTTAGAGCTGAATGTAATTACTACATAACCGACCCCATAGTCACCAAATCATTTATCATCACCGCCCAAGTAAGGAATCTCTGCACGTGGATATTCTCAGCCCGACACCCCAGAGCGCAGTATTTGGTGATATTATTCAGATCAAGCCATGTTATTGGCGGGAACTATTGCGTTTATTTACCTTCTGCATCCGCATGGGGATGGTATGCCATGTTGAGCCATTCATGGTTCCGTATCCGCTAAAGCAGCAGCCAAAGATATCGCAAATCCCATAAAGCAACTATTCTCTCTGCCAAGCTATGCTCTTACAAAACCCAAATTTTTTTGGGGGGGGGGGGGATTAGGAGGGAAGAATCAAGAGCCGTTATCGCGTAAAACAAATTCTTTACATAAAAAATATATAACCCCTGATATCAATCCAAAAAAGTTAAACACGGAACTTCGGCGGTAGGGCGATTTATAGCCTCTAATATTGTAGATACTGATGAAAGTTTAAGTATGAATTACGAAAACATTAGGTTTTGGGGAAAATCTACTATTATTTAAAAAAATAAATAAGTTTAATTGCCTAATGCCTTTTTTTTTTAAAGCATTTTTTTTATTTCGTTGCTAACATCGTTACAAAATGCATCAAAATTCTCTTTTTAAAACTCAAATTATTTTTATCACCAGTAGCCGGACCATTAAAGCCCAGTTTTGATTTTTCGAACTTTACCTTGCTTATCGATTAAATATAGTGGTTGAGTTAGGGATAAAACATGGTTCAACATCGGCAGTTTTTCTTGTGCTTCTTGTTTTATTCAACGGGATTCCATTACTGGCTCAACAAAATTGGATATGAGATGCCTATTTTATCTTTAATTTTAATACTTACTTAAAAGCCTTTTTCTTCTGTTTTTGCATGCTCAAAAGCCAGTCCTACTTCGCTATGTTCTAAAGACCTATTCTGTCATAAAACCTCTGCCAAAAATTTTGTTTCGTCTAAGCCAATTTGGAACCCAAGAACCCATGATTGTACCACTACTGCTTCCCTTTAAATTGCTGATCAGCAAAAGAAACTTAGGCTACCTGTCTCGTATTGGAAACGAAAAATCAAAACCTTCATACCCTCTTTCAGGAACGTTAATTTATCTTCATCGTAATTCAAAACTTCATTTCGCTTTTGCTTAAAAAAAGGTTTTCCTTATAATGGTTTCCGCTGTAAAAAAAAACCTTTCCAAAATGGTTATCTTTTATTTTGCCAAAAAACAAATAGGCATGTGAACCATCAAAGGCCGATATTTTAAAGAATCTCCGGTCCAATTACCTTTCCTAAAAAACTATAATCACCTGTGTAGTGCGGAATGTTCCGCGTAACCTTATTCTCCATTTTGACAATATTCCTTTACCTACTATTCGCTCCGGAGAATTTAAACCAAAACGAGTTTCCCAAACTCCTGAAAATTAATTGGTTAGGAACTGTTTATCCGAAGAAAAATCTACTGTTTTACCCAAAGGTAAAGCCTTAAACTTTCAAGGTCCTGTCTAGAAATTCATGTATAGAAAAACTCCCATCTATAGTATTAGCGTAAAAACTCCCTGTTTAAATAAGGCCTCAAACGGGTAAAAATTTAAGGTTGGATTGGTTATCGTTCGAAATATCAACGTCAGAAACTTGAATAAACTTCGCTGGCATTAAAATTTCAACCGATAGTCTCCAGTTGCCCTTGCTTAATTTAAAAATTAAAAAGGCAAACTGCGTCATCATTAACTTTGTAGTTCAGCCAACCAAATACCTTCGGAATAGCGTTCGCGCCTCCTCACTACACGATAGCATTGAAAAAGCTATTTAAAAATCACAAAAACCCAATACCTTATCATATATCCTATTTTTAATGCGGCAAATTTACAATTTAAAAAATAAATTCATTTGAATAAAATACCTGTTGAATGTGTTAAACACATTGTTTATATTTGTCGACTGCCTTAAAACGATATTTTATTACGTAGCAAAGAGTGTACCAGAGTACCAAAAACAAACAAATTAAAGGCCTTTTTAATAAACGCTATTACTTCGCACGAAATGTTTGTAATGTATTGAAATTAAAAAAAATGCCAACAAAGGCTTTATAAAATCCTAATTAATGAAAAATCTGCTTACAATTTGGATTTAAAACATTTTCTACAAAATCAACTGGGAAGCTGAAAAAAACGCCTGAAACTCATTAACAGATCTAGGCCTAAAGAGGTGAGGTATTTTTTCCTTTTGAAAGCGTTAAAGCCCGGTTTAAAAGGAATTGTTGTTGGTCATGTCTATCTTGTGAAAAACACAGCAATGCGATAAAGCTAAACCTACACATGCGTCCGAATATTGCGTTTAGAGAAAACCTGTACAAATAGTTTGTGGCCGCAACAAATGTCGGCTAAAGGACAAAAAAAAAAGTACCCGTGGCAAAACTGTAGGAACAAAGCTTGTATTCATCGAAGGTGAAGAAATGGCGCCATTAAAAAAAGTAAAAAGTTCGAGGGTGAAGAAAAGTACGGGAATGATTTGGCTGAAGACGAAGATTTGGTTTAGGCACTAGTCCATGAAGGTATCTTAGTTTTAAGTAGTGACCTTAAAGCGGCACTCCTCTTTGAAAACTGTATTGAAGAGAGAATGATTTAGTATTTGAAATTAGGTTTAACACCTAACAGAGCAGATGCTATGAGTCATTGGAGTAGCACAGAATTTAAAAGCTGGTTTAAAAACAAAAAGAAGTTTCAGATAGAATTTTAATAACCCCTTCGGTCAGTAATTTTTCAGTCGTCTAACAGGTCCTTGAAAAATAGACGTAGCTGTTATAGATAAAAACTTGCTCCAAGATATTGTGGCGTAACTATTAGTAATTTAACCAGTTCAAGAATCCAAATTGGAATAAAAAACCGCTTAAAGCTTGGGTCTTTAAAACCCATTAATAATTAATAGTTGACACCACTAATTATGTTTTTGCATGAATTAGGACAACCCTTACATGCCGTTTGATTGCTAACAAAATTAAGATTTCAAAAAATTAGTGTAAAAACGCTGCCAAACTGGAAACTAATTTTACCACATTAGGACGGTTCGGAAGTTGAATACCACGAAAGATGGACTTAATGATTGTGTATGGTGAAAACCCTTGTGTATTGCCGTGTTTATGGAGGCTTAATTCTGGTTACCCAGCAAACTACCCGCCTATATTTTTAGAAAGTGCTTATTTTAGATCCAGTTGCAATTCGAAAAAACATCAAAAAAGACCAACGGTTTGTCTTACAGATGCGTCGTTTAGATTTGAAAGAGGTATCGACATAAATAAATTGTTGAATACGCCCCTAAAAGAGCGGGCCATCCTTATCCAACAAATTGCCGGAGCGATTTTACTTCGGATATCGTAGATTTATATCCCAACAAAAAAAACGATCACCAGTATTTTAACCTACAAAAAAATAAAATTAGTCTATTGGAAACAAAAAAAAATACCTCAAGACACTATTAAATCTATTTCTTGCTCTTAGAAATTAAATTAAACAATGTAACAGAGTTCTGGCCTTGGTTTAACCATCCCATTTTACAGGGTGGATGTTCGCCGTGAGGTGGATGTTAATTGAAGAACTACTTAGATATACGATACAATAACATAACTTTTACTACCAAAATTAAATGCTTCAATTGCCAATAGCTAAACCTTTTGAAGATTACAAAGTGCAACGAATTAATTGCGTAATTGTTTAGCTGCAAAGGGTTTCTTGAAATTATGACGAATAGTCCTTTCAGCGGCATTCGAAACAAAAAACCCTAAGTCAGATGGTTAAGGAAGAACAAACGATTACTAATTACTAAAGTCCTTTAAGTAACATTTAACAGTTGATGAGAACATCTTTGCTTTTTTCTGGTTTAGATACGATAGTGTATAATAGCAACCGAAAAAAAAGCAAAAAACTTAAAATTATTGAATGCGGAAAAAACCTATCATAAGTTCGATGACAAAAACTATCGAAAACAAGCATTATAGGTCTTTTATCTACAGCAATAGATAGGAGGATAATGGACTAATTGGCAACACAAAAAAACAAGTTTTTTCACCCTAAAAGCTACCGTAGAAAGTATTTTACAACGCTTAGGCATAAATAACAATTACAAACGGCCACCAACAAAAAGAGACTATTCTCAGAAGGATTGTCTTTAAAGTCTGAAACACTTGAACTCGTAAATTTAGGCCTAGTTTCATAAAAATATGAAGCGAATATGATTAAAAAATGAGTCTTTATGCCGATTTAATTGGATGTCTATTTTGAAATTGCTACAAAACAATACATTGGTATATCAAGAAGATATCTAAATTCCCGGAAGTAAAAAGAGATTTGCACTTTAATTGATTAACCGAAGTAAGTTAAAAAGCCCTTTATTGAATATTGCTTTTGAGACGGAGAAAAAGTATTTGAAAGAGGTAAAATTTATTCGATGTATATTCCGGAGATAAGCTGCCAAGTGGTTAAAAAATCATATGCGTTAAGTTTTGCTTTAAAATCAGATGTTGCAACCTTAACCAGAAGAACAAATTGAAAAGATAATGGGGAAGTTTCAAGAAAACTTAAAAATAAATTAGGGGGCAGAATAAGATAATACCAACTAAGCTTTTATCGGGCTTACGAATCTATCTATGATGTGGATCACGCCATACGCTGGTTAGCGTCTGCTTTGGTAATCACCGACTGATCCTTCCTTTATCGGTTTAAAAATGAATACTAAACCTTTTAAATTGTGGCCGTCAGGATATCAACCTGTTATGGTTGTTAAAAACAGTATTTGCCTTCTCCGCCTACAAAGAAGCTCTTAAGATTTAGAAGCTGACATTTCCTGAATAATATGATAAGCCAATAAGAGATTTGTTAATTCTTCTTTGTTTTTCACTCGAACTAATTCGGAAACTTTTCTCTTGTTCCCTGCGTCAAAACTGATATCATTAGGAGCAAAAAACGGTTTAAAAGGTCCAGAAGTGTCTAAAATAGTCTCCAAATTAGAAACTTTACAGCTGCTAATAAAAAATCATGATTACCAGAGCCTTCGCATTTCTTATGATAGAATTTTTCTGGATCCATTGAACCTTTAGTTGCTTTCGTATTTTGAGCATTTACGTTTAAAGTCAAAAAAAAGATTAACACAAAGTGGCGGAAACTTTAGTAGGTTCATAATCAATTACTTAGGGATCAAATTTTTATTTTAAATTTTAAGGTCCTTTGTACATTTATTCCGATAAAGTGTATCAAAGAATCGACAAATATACATCATATATAAGTCGTCATCGTGTTTTTGTGTCTTTCTATAAACATTTAACAAATATTTAAACAGTCTTATTTTAACATTCTTTGGAAATCACGAAAAGATAAATTCTTTAACTTTGAAGAAAAAGCTAAAATTTATTTAAAAGAACTAATATTGAAGTTTGAAACTCCAACAACTAAAGGAACAGCAGCTTAAACTCGGAAGCTTTAATTCCAAGAATTTATAAAGTTTTAGAAGAGGCTACTGAAAACGAGAAAAAGAATAAAAACGACAACACGCAACGTAATTTTAAGCCAGCATCCAAAATAATTTTTACGTTTGATTATTTGGAAACAAATAAAATCTATCATGCGTAAAGTCAGATAAAAAAACAATTTGCATTACCTATAGGATTGCGATTTTGGATGCTTCGTACTAAGGGGAAAAATAACCTGCCAGAAGCCATTTCGAAATAAAAAAATTAGAGAACGGCCATGGTTACTGCAACTTAAGAACTCAAAATTGCCTTGCACCGTCAAAATTATTTAAACTAGAAGATAAAGATGATCCTTATTATTGCTCCATAGGAAACGAACTACTATTATTTTAATTCATTAAATGGGGTTACTGATTTAAGTCCCTTTAGGACAAACTAAAGATGTGGCCTTTTTAAAAAAAAGGGGGAGTATAGTAAATATTTTACTTCTTATTTTTGTCACTACCCTTTTTTGCCACATACCTAAGACACTAAGTATTCTTTTTTCTAGTGAAGCCTCTACTTCAAAAATTTTTATAATAGGTTTTTTATCTTTAAAAAACCTTAGTCGCTATAGTCTTGTATTTGGGTGTCGCAAAAAGGTAAAAAAACTTTAGGTCCCTTTATCTGGAATAGTTAAATATTATAAATTAATACTACATATACAACTAAAAAGGAGCCTCTAGAGCTCCTTTTTTTTTTAAAACACAAACAAAAAGTTAGGCATTTACGGGTATTACATTTTGGCTCTCTGTTCCTTTATAGAAGGATTCAGACATATAATCATCAAAAGATAAATTACCTGTCTATGGCGCCATTTGGAGTGAGTTCAATAATTCTATTTGCAACAGTTTTCTGCAAACTCATGATCATGCGTTGTAAACAAAAAATAGTGCCTCGTAAAGTTTTTAAGCGAATTGATTAAATGCTGTAATACTCTCTAAGTCTAGGTGGTTCAGCTCGTCCTAACATTAAAAACATTGGCCCGTAACATCAATCATTCTGCTTAACTACAAGCGCCCTTTTCGCCACCAGGACAATACAGAAACTTTTTTTAAAGCTTCTTCTCCGCTAAACAGCATTTTTTCCCTAAGAAACCCTCTACGATACACCTCTTCACCTCTTCTTCTGTTTTAGCCCATTGACGTAACAATCAAACTTAGACTTTCACTCGTATCAAAAAAACTGTGATTATCCGCAGGCCAAAATACGATTGATTTGTGGTTCTATTCCCTCACTGGAAATTCACCTTGATTGCTTTTCATGCCCATTTATTTTATTTCATAAAAAGCACTAAGTTGCTCTTTGAGCTTATAGAAAAAACAGCAACTTATCTCCTTGCCAAATTTATGTTGACACATCTTTAAATAATTAAACTCCATCTTCAGAGCTTGCCAGATAACTTTTCATGTTTAAGATTGATCGCCTGCTTCCGCTCTCTTTCAAAAATAATTGCAGATAAGCGTTCTACTTGATGTTTAATATCATCAATTTTTAACTTTGACAGCATTTTTTTTCGAGAAGTAGCTGTGTTTTACTCTTAGCTACGTTAGCACTAAAAACGCATTGATAAAACTCTTGCAAATTCTTGGCTTTCCTCTGATTTTTTATTTTGTGCGCTCGTGTCTCGCGCTAATTGGCTGCTTTCGTACAAAAAGTGTTTAATTACCAGAATACAGATCAATTTTCCAAAAAATCCCGATATCGGGCCACAATTGCGTGCACAACAGAATCAAAAAGGACGTTCATGCGATACTAACAAATTAACGGTATTCTCATAGTTGGCAAGAAAAAATTTTCTAACCAGCTTAATGGTTCATTAAATCTAAATCGTTCGTAGCTCATTCCATGATTAAAACATCAGGATTAACCAAAACCAGCGCTTGTTGCTAATAAACCGAACTTTAGCTTACTATCTAAAATCACTTCAATTAACGAATAATGAACTCTTCAGAATTCCTAGAATTTGATTAAATCTAAAGACCGCCGCCATTGCTATCCGCATTCCAAAACCGTTCATTTCTTCAAATTGGACTTGAAAGCTCCCCTATTCTATCGGCATTTTTTTTATCGTCGTAATCAGCATAAATGGCATCCATTTCTTTTTTAATAAGCTGCTAAAACGGTTTTTCCCCATAAACCACAGTTTCTAAACAGTACTTTCATCATGTGCATATATGGTTCTGTTCCAGGATAGGACATACGTTTCCCTGGCTCTAAAAACTTACATGCCCAGAGGTTGCGCCAGTCTATTTGACCAGCAATATTCTTAAAACATGTTGATTTCCAGCTCCGTTTGCTCCAATGACGCTCGTAACAGTTGCCTTTGTGAAAGACACATTAACATTCATCAAACAGCAATCGTTTCCAAATTGTACGATAATTAGATTACAGATAACATACAAAGTATTTAAAATTCGCGGCAAAAAATTAAGCAAAAAATAACCCCTTGAAAAACTAACAAAGAAGCTTTGAATATCGCTAAGGTTTTTGTTGAAACCTATTTTTTAAACGGTGCCATTAACACAAGTAGCTATGGCGTGTTTAGTAAATTCGCTAGATTATTATTAAACTGTTTTAAACTCTATGAATAGATAGTTACTTTGCCTATTTTTTGTGTCTTTACCAGCATGTAATTTAGAACAAGAAAAATGGCTGCCTACCATATTCGCCGGAAAATTGTCAATTTCCGACTAGTGCAACGGTTATTTTATTTAAAGATGACATGCTGTAGATCGGCCTATTGGATATTGCACAATAGGTTTTCTTTCACTTTAGATAAATTTAGAAGCTTGGACTGTATAATTTTCACCCACTCACCCCAACAAATACCAATATGTTTATTTGTCTTAAGGCGATAGCTTATTATTGCGTCAAACAACTAATTATTTTTGAGAATCATAGTTTTTTCTGGCAAAGGAGAAGAAATAAATAATTTTTTAATTGAAGTTTTTTTTAAATAGTGAAGAAGAGGATAAAGCTTGTTGAAAACGTACTATACTTTAGAACCAAAAGGAATTTTAGTCAAAAATAGATCCTTACGCCAAATGAAAGATAAATTACTGGTGAATTACAACGAGTCAAAACTTTCTCCACAATGCTTAGCCCATGGCCACTGCCACCATATAAACTATCAAGCTATATCAATAAAGAGAAAGTATCCTTTTAAAAAATCCTAAAACTCAAAAAAAAGATCCTTAGAAAAAATGAATGGGGATTTTTGATGGAATACAGAAAGGAACTTAGATTTTGACGATTAAAAGAAACTAACTTATTTCTACGCCGTATTACGATTTTATGAAACGCTATTTGACAATCTAGCCTTTTGCTGGTGTGCAACAAATTGCGATGTAAGAAAACAAAACGATTAAAAATTTCAAACTTCAGTTTAAACCAACATAAACTTGTATTGATTGACAGTATTGTCAAAGAAAAAAAAAACTGAGAGATAATTTATTAGAAACGTTGCCATGACCACTTCTCTAAAAAGTTGGCACCGGACAATGTAGAAAATAAACAAACTATTTTTTGACGAATTCCAAGACTTTCGCGGAAAACAATATGCAATAAATGAAAATTCATAATTTGTACTGA
>Ga0163217_1054813_pt1 | contig 12169 bp, 6 predicted proteins | sample SynspAceP_FD_185933 | JGI IMG/M metagenome (GOLD analysis project Ga0163217, IMG submission 185933) | Saline lake microbial communities from Ace Lake in Antarctica - Synechococcus sp. Ace-P (PacBio error correction) | ecosystem: Environmental > Aquatic > Non-marine Saline and Alkaline > Saline ... | reverse complement strand
GATTGCATAGAGACTCCATTTTTAAGATCCTTTGTTCAATGTTGCCCTCCTTCTACAAATAACTTTATAGTTTTTTCTGTACTTTTTATTTAAAATATTTTTAATACCATCTAAATCATATTCACATTTGACCTTCATTGACCATTTATTTCTATTGGTAAATTTCTGGTTTTTAGATTACCAATATAAGGTAAATTACGATATATATATTTTTTTCTCATAATCTAATCCATAACCGGACGACAAACTCATAGAACTAAGGAAACCAACGTAGTCAAGCTTTACATATCGATTACCCCGTCCTTCGGCTTATCTAACAAGCGTAACCGATTTTGATCGATTTTCGCTTTTACGGTACCGGAAACATTTCTATTAAATTAATTCATGTCGTGTCACTATCAAATTAATATCTCGACAATAAAACAAGTCTTCCCTTCAACATTCGTATCTAAATCTTTAAGAATTTTTACTTCACCTGAAGAGTATTCCCTCCTCCATAACTCGAGACAATCCATAAAGTCCATCTCAGATAAACATCCATTTCCTTTTATCAAGTCAGACAAGAAAGAGCGTTGCTCCTTTAAAAATTCCCAACAACTAGAGTTTTCTCTATAATCAACTTGTTAGCCTGATTGAACCTAGTTCTAATTTTCTTGCTGCATAGTGCTTTCTTAAAAAAGCAACACGTTTCATATCATTTTTATCATGTGTTTTAGTTCTCCTTTTCAATACGACCCTCTTTTACTCTTTGGTAAACGAGTATGTATCTGTATTTTTATCAGTTTTCCGATATTTGAATAGACAATCTTGATTCCTTATATTTTAAACAAGCCAAATAATTTCACCTAAGGAATCGTTTATTACTAAGTGTGTCTTCTCGTTCTTTTTTAAAAGGCCACTATTTTTGATTACGATTAGATATCATTTTATTTTTTATGCCTAATCTCTTCTTCCTTTTATACGTTCATTCGAGTCGCCAGGTTTACGGATGTTCCCCCGGGGGGGGATGGCATTTTTAAAAGGGGCAAAAAAAAAAAAAAAAAAAAAAAACAAAAACTCCTGCTCGCCAAGCCACAATGTGAGGTCTATCTATTTCAAAAGCTGAATAGCATCAGCTGCATCACTTGGCTATCCTACACGCTCTTCCGTCTGCTAGAGAAACCCATTGACCAGGCCACAATTCCTCTTCATTTTTGAAGATAATTTGTTTGATAAGATAGTTTTCTAAAAAAAACGATATTGACGTCTACACTTCCATCCGCCAGGGCAAAATCTAATTGCGCATTAGATATTACTTCCTGTTCATCAAATCCAATAATTCTGCTCACTTGTTTTTCTAAGCGTTTCAACTGGGCTCAAGGAATGATTTACACTTTGTTTAATAAAAATATGCTTTAATACTAGTCTTTGACATTTCGCGGTCTTTCAAACTCAGTAATGTCCGGATTTATCGTATTTCATAGAAATCGGACTTTACTATTCCAATAACACATTGAGCGCTTTTTTTAGCGTGTTGAATAACTTGATTTAGCTAAAAATAGCCAAACATCTGATAAATCCGGAATGAGACAGTCTCTGAAATGATTTCAAAACTTGATTGTTTCAAGGCTTTCGCAAGAGGGGGGCATTTCTTCGATAGCGATTACGGCGTGTATGTATAACTCTTATTATTGGTATCTCATCTCCTCATTAAATCATCCAGCATGATTGGTTTCACTATAGGGCGTAATCTCCTCTTTAGCATATTGCCACATAAATGGTTCAGAACAAGGCAACCCTGATCCCAAAAAACGCTTGAAATTGAATGCCCGTCATCGCTTCTAGCTGTCCACCACGTTATAATCGCTCAAAATCGTTTCTAATTGATCATCTGCATCGGGATGCTGTCAAAAGATGAGTTGCTTGAATTGGCTTCCATCATTTCTTTAAAAAAAAAGTTATACCTGAAATTGCGAAGGCGCGCCAATTCTGATTACCTGTTTTGGGTGTTGATCGCTTTATACCAATGCGGAAACTAAAGAAGGGATTTTTTTTTTCGCTCGACACTGTTCTTCTAAAAAAAGATTCTTTCTGCAATAGATGCAGTACGATAATCATGATTAACATGAACAACACCGTACCAGGGCGCAATGCATCTGGCACGCGTTGAATCAAATCAAACCAAACACATGGGAATCAACTCGCCAGAACACAGCAATCATAATCGAGTCCGAGGCGCTTCCAAAGAAGATGTTGTTTGACAATTTTTTCAAAAAATCAGAAAAACAATTCATTTCATCTTGATTCACCCTCGTTTATTATGATTTAACATTTTTTAACTAGATACATCCTGGGTTCATGCTTCGCTTTTTTATTAATCTTTGATCCAGCCTCTTATCTCTGCTAAACGAGTAATAGGTGATTAAATATAAAAAAAGGATAAAGTCTCCTTTATCCTGGTTTTTCTTGTTAGTTACGGACGTCACACCACGTTTCCTGCCGCGCTTTCCTTCACGTACTTTCGGTTTTTAAATTGGTTGTTAAACTCGATCATCTAACATATCTTTTAAAAAATGCTCATCAATGAATCGCAAATCATCCTTTTAGGTTCTACGCTTTTTCACTCACGGCTGTTTCCGCGTTGACTTTGGTATCCGCCACGACGAGCGCAGCTGCGCTTTCCCGACGTCCTTGATAGCCGCGCTGTCTTCTTGAGAAGAACTTGAAGCAGGTTTCAACTGGTTTTATCTAACTGCACGTTCTAAGGAAAAGACAATTTTCCATATCGTCTCACATGGACATGACTTTCACGTAGACTTCTTCTGCCCAATTTTCAAATCCATCTTTGAATATCTTGAAGAAACTATCGGATACTTCACTCAAATATGAACTAATCCACGTTTTTCTGTCTACCTAGACGCATGAATGCTACCAAAATTTGTAAATACCTGATACTTTTCCACTTTATTATTCCCACTTCCAATTGACATTAAATATGTTTTCCTCCTTAGAACTGTGTATGCTTATTATAGCATGCATCTGGCGACTTCAAACAGTTTATTACACACTGAATGATTTCGTGTAGAAATAATAGTACTTTTTTTTACATAATGTCAGTTCTTCTCTTGATAAATGATGTGTCATTAATCGCTTTTCTTGACCACATTTTTTCGTTCTTTTGTATTTTCAATTACTTTTGCAGCATTATCTTCAGGTAACTACAAACTAATCTTTGCTCTGCACTTATTATCTTTAGATAAATAATATGTGGTCTGGCGTAATTGATACATTAAATCTTCATATATCTAATACGTTTTCACTTGGATTGTGTAGCTGTTTTGCTTCTTTGTTGCGTATCTTGTATAAAGGTAACTAATCTACTTGTTCTTTTTTCAGTATTTCATTTTTGAAAACGCGATTGAACTATTCGCGTCTCCATATTTTTAGAGATAAAATATACGAATGATACAACATAAATGAGTACCGCAATCCAATTATAATAATGACGGTCGACTCTTAAGCGCATCCTACGCTTTTTTATTGCTGTTCATGATGAAGCTTGAAGGGTTTGCTTTTGTTATAGTCGTTTTGCAATCTAGCAACATTCTGTCGGCCTCTTTGTTTCTTCATGAATCCCCCATGTCTCTTGCGTACTCAATTCATTCAGTTTGATCATATAGCAAAGGGAAGCGGATGCGTTGTTCTTAAGTATAATTGACAATAGACCACTAAGATAAAACTATTTACTCATTTTCATTCCATTTTTGATTTTTCCACTCAATAATACTATACATTTCTTGGTTTCTTACTTTTTTTGTTTGATTCACAATTTTTTCATTTTTTATCAACCATTGTTATTTTTCCAAAACTGATTAGTTAATTCATTCTCGCTAATTTACATCCCGATGAAGATTTAGCTACTATTCCGTTTACTTGTAATGCGCCCCTTATCTGCAACTTCCTAGACTATCCGTACGTGTCGTTTAATCAATAACGTGACTTTTTCAAAATTATCTTAGTCTCATTCTTTTTCCCACTTCTCATTCTTTTAATTTTATTTTCCGACAAGGTTTCTACTTCTTCGATTACTTCGTATGCTTCCATTTCAATCATAATACAGCGCCGGATGGCGACCGGCGTGTTTTCATTAAGCGCTTCTCTAACACTCTTCTAGAAGAAAAATGCCGATTGCTCTCCTAATTCGGCCGTATTGATACAGACTCTGCATTTAGAATATCCCTAATTCTTCTATCCTATCGTATCATTCTCTCTTTTATCAACAGCCTTTATAAAAATTCTTGCTGTTTTCTTCTCTTTTAAATAAGGAATTAAATTTCATGTGTTGTTCTTTATCCCAAAACATCCCCTCGTGTCCCCAGTAATCAAGTCCGTTATATATGCAACATTTTGCAAAAGACTTCCGTTTGTTATCTCGAGTCCAAGGAGGGATACTATAACCCATAGAAGTTAAGTTATGAACGCCTTCCCCTACGGTCAATTTCAAATCTCAACGGGCAGCCATTCAAGCTTTTTCTCATTTTTTGCTTCCTGCTGCATTTGAACGAATGCTACAACATAACTGGGTATTTTTCCATTAACGTTAGTTTAACTATCACTGGCAATGTATTTATTAAACACTTGCGATTGATAATTCGTGTTGTTCACCTACTTCCAATTCGTTCCTGTTTTAAATCATAACCGCATCAAGCTAATTGAAAGCCTTACTATTGGAAATCAATTTGAACAGCTTGAATAGATCACTCAAAACGCTTTTCCGGCCTTTAGATGATTAATCTCAAATTCCGTTGTTTATTATCAAGCAGTAAGTTGGATAAACGGACTTTTCTGCAACCTATTTGGTGCCTGGAACCCGTAGATAATATCTTGCCCTGCCAGCTAACTCAATTAATTCTGCTGCATAGTTATTATAATACTTCTTCAACTGGTATTTTTTCATATTATTACCGCATCGAAAAGAATGAATTCGGAACCCTTCCTGCCTATTCTGAAACAAGCTGGATGTAACTGGTTCGTAAAATAACATAGGGCTTGTCACTTTGTTAGCAACCGGTAAACACCCATAGGTAGTTGCTCCCATGTCTCCTGACCTACAGGCCTACAACACTAATTTTCCCGCACTTTACTCCCCCTTACTTTTCTTTAGCATTTTCCCAAAGGCAATGATAACCATTCACGAATCGTTAAAACGGATTTAGATAGATATCCCTATAAGAATACCCTAACCCCTATTAGTACACCTCTAGAATCTCTCGTTAAAGCAAAGCATCTATCCGTCGCCCCCATTAAAATCCATTTTCTATAAATTGGTGTTCCATAAACCAATACTATTGTGACCATTAGCTAGGACTAAGCCAAGTAATTTAAAAACAATGCCATTCTTTTAATTTTTCACTTAAGAGTACCGGTTATCCCTAAGTCTGACAACAAATAAAAATAACTACTAAAAGATAAGACCGTCGGCCTATACTTGCACCTATTGTTCCGAATTTTGATTATAACACAAGTATATCGCTAACCATTTACAATAAGCCAATCAATTCAAAAGCAACCCATTGTAAAATAATATGAATTTCTACTTTAGGAAAAATAAAGGCATTATATAGTGATCCTAATCAATGAGCGCGAACAAAATATAGCTAACATATAAATACTCAAATCCTCTACCCTCAGAGCGATCACCCAAATCAGGAATTTTGATTAACTCGTAAGGCAAATCAAAACCAAATTTAGGACCTGTTGTGTGGCAGCTATTTGAAAAGGTTAGCGTCATACGGAACCATCGAAACTCGTCTGATCGTCATAAAAATTTTAGTTCTCTTTTTTCAGTGGGTGGGGGAGGACGCAGCTTAATGAGTAACTGCTCGACTCAGTATTCTGGTATAAGTGTCGTTGGAGCAAAGCTGTTGCCACTATCATCCCTAACTGAACTTAAAGGTTGTCCCGATCAATTATATACCTTAGCATTCTTAGCCAGTTCCGAAGAATTCCTGATTGCAGTTAACCCTTTATACAATGTAAAGGAATCAATCAACTTGCGACAAGAATCACAGAGCACTGAACAGGACAGCATGACCAAGCCTTCTGATCACTAAAATCCGTATCTATTTAATAATAGCTAGATAGGCGTCTATTGTTGTGTCTGAGTGATTCTCTTCTAGATATAAAAAATAAAGGAATCTCTTTCAACAGGTCCTCTCTCGATATCACATGAACCAGTGCTCAATTCCTAAGATATCCAAAACTAGGCTGCTCAGGTCAATCAGTGTCAATCCAGGAACTTACTCATAGCAGCCTGTTCCCCATTTGGATTAAGACATCCGATGTTAATGACTTTATAAGATAAAAGCCGCTTAACAAAAATAACCGGTCACACGAATAACTTGTTCCAAACTGTCGAGCACAAGCTGTAGGCTCTGTGAATGTATCCTTGAAAATAAACACGGGTTGTTGTTTAATACTGGTACCAATTTAAAAAATAACCGACGTGAGACGACCTAATAATTGGAGACAATGCTATCTCCCATTCTTGGGCAAAATCCAATTCTGATCCAAAGAAAACTTAAAGGAAGATGATTAAGAAAATTCGAAAAAGACCGCTAGTAACATGAAAACTTTTTAATTAATGTTATGCTTATGTACGTTTCTAATATTTTCTGTTTCTGCAATAAGCCTATAGACAAAAAAAACTGGCAAACCCACTATTAAAGCTATATCGTCCTCCAATTTCATTAATAGGTTAGACTTGTGTAAACGTAATAAAACCCGTTTACCTACATATGTTTTAGGGAATGGCACACGATAAAACTTGCACTAAGAATTCGCAATCAGGCTGCTAAAGAAAGGAAGTAGCCGCACTCCCCCATTCATCGTTATTTTCTCATTTGTTGATTATCCAAGCAAGAAAAACTCCCCTTTCAAGTGCAAGGATTAGTTGCATCTCATTAGTTTCTCGTTTTTTCTACGATAAGTTGCAAATTGACTTTGGAAACTTTTGAAGATAATCTAACATTGACTAGCGTGTAAGTTTTTCCAATTTGATACCGTTACATAGGGTATTTATTTTTTTCATCTTTCCATATTTGCCTCTTTATGTGATAGCTCTCGCGCAAAGTCGCCTTACTGAGAAGGATTTCTATCATGCCTGACGGGTTAATGTATTGGAACCCGATTCAGAGACAAATCAACACGGTCAGACTCATGATCGAACGTCTATATCTCTCAATTAACGCACGTTCACTATATAATTAATTTGTTAGAGCCAATTCGTTGCGAACAAAATCAGCGACTTCTCTGGGATATCATCGTAAGACGATCGACATGACCTCAATTTGCTAGAATAATACGTAAGTTCATTCATCCTCCTGTCAATTCACGGATTGCGTTTACTATACTCTCCAATTTTCTTGACGCTCATCTTCATCTAAGCCGTCGCCGTGTTTAAATGTGGCATTATACCCAAATCGATTTCTACTTCGTGTTGTTTCTTCTCGATTTTTCCTAGAACCCACGTTGCAATTGACGGGCAACTGCCTCACTTAGCATCTCTGAATACCCAATCAAATCCGACAGAAATAATTTAAAGCCATGTGTTGTTGAGATCCTAGCAACCATACCTGCTCCACGAATAAGAAATAAATCACGCTAGCAATTTTAAAATTCCTGATCCTAATTCTGAAAGTCTTTGATAGCTTGCAGTCTTTTTCGCGACTTCATTTAGAACTTTATCTGCTTGATACATAAAATAAGCGTATGCTTGCGAGCGTTGCTACGTCCAAAAGGCCTACTTAATTGATAAAGTTGCGATAATTCCCAATGTTGATCTGCGATTTATCGCAATAAGGGTATCACATTAGGAATATCTACTCCTTGTTTCAATAATGTGCGTGAGTAAACTAGCACATCGTATTCGCCTTCAAAAACCTGTGACAAGAGGCAGCGTATTCTCCTAGTTGGCTCTCGTTCATTTGCCCTATGGAGCAAACCCAATTTCTAGACTTCAGGAATTAATTTGGCTTTAATTTCTAGAAACTCTTTTTATTAATCGTTGCTACGCGATTTATGCAAGCATAAAAGACTTGCCACCCTACCATCTCTCGTTCAATGCTTTCACGAAAAACACGCTCCAAGATTTGTTTCCATGACATATGTTTGAACAGTTTAGCAGGTACGGTTAGGCTGCGAGTGGCGTTTTTGCGATGATCTGACCCGTCACGAACACCTAAATAGGACATATGTCAAATACGTCTTGTTATTTGGACAGGTAGCGCGTTCATCAATAGGTCAGACGTCCGTTTCTGCTTGAGCTTTTAACTGTTTTTAACTTTTCTTGTTTTTCACACCCAAAGCGATTTGTTTCATCTACAATTCAATTAACCTTAAATCTTGATAATTTCAATATCCCTTTGATAACACCCGGTGATGTTCCTTATCACATATCCACTTTGCTTTTTTTTATCCTTTGCAATTGTTTCAGCTTGCTGTTTTTTTGTTCTAAAACTGACATACTCAAACAGACCATATTTCAACAGGTAATTCTATTAAATCGTTGTTTTAAGCGCTTTCGTAATGTGCTGGGCCAAAATAGTTGTTGGCACTAAGAAGGCCGCTTGTTTGCTTCTTGAATAGCTTTGAAATGGCGGCGCCATCGCCACTTTCCGTTTACCCATAACCGACACTACCTACTAAAACGCGATCATAGTATCTCTTTAACATTTCGATATCTTTTTTGATTCAGCACATGTACTACGTGATAATTTGGTCAGGTCGTTTCGTGTAAGGGAAACGCGTTTTCACAATTCTGTCTATAGGTAATCATCTATCTGTGCCAGTACGAAATATGGCCAAACTTCTGTTGACGAGCTGCATAAAGTTCGATTAAAATCATCTGCTATATCTTCAATTTTACTGGCTACTTTTTTTCTTAGTTTTTGAAGCCCACTCCAGGCCATCTAATTTATTTATTCTAGGTGTTCTTCGCTTCTGAGAAAACATATTTTTTTGCAGTAAAATTTAGCTGAAGTAACGGAGAATAAATAAATTTAGCGTCATCTTTATAAATCGATATAGCATATAATCTTGAATGAACACCATCAATCAGCTTAACGTTTCCATCCCCGTGTATTTATCCAATTCGGTTGATATTACGGGTGTACGAAACAAAATCACCCTGCAATTGGGTCAACATATAAACTGTTAAACGGTTTCAAGTGGGATTAGATAATGTTTGGCGTCTGTGTTTCTTTTCGTTTACCTTAATTGAATAACTCTCGTTCAGTGTATCAGCAGACTATTTACAACTCGGGTAACTCCAAAACCCATTTTCGAATGGTTCTATTTTAAAATGAACATTTTCCAATTTCGATTTTTTTTTGGGTTTGAACCCTTTAGTGACAATATCAAAATCTTTAAATTTGCTGAACTTTATTTGCCTCGTTCATTCATTAGGACCATGAGATGACAGTATATTTTGTTTTATCCAACGATCCATTTCCGTTTTTTAATAGGCATGTTTGTCCAAAAAATGCTTCATATTTCGATATTGGAAAGGAGGAATTTGTGCAGAACGTAAATTCCCCATTCCCTTTTTGGAAAAGGCGAAAAGTATAAAATATCTGTTGATTATTTTTTGTACTTACTACGGAAAATCATTTAGAAAAATTTGTTTTGTAAAATTACGGTTGCTCTGAAAGTTTTTCTGTAGTCCACTCAGCTTCTTTCTTTTATCAATGACCGTCCGTTTCCATGATACGTGGATATTCATCTAGATACAAGCTTTTTTATAAATATAATCTAAAATTACTAATAGATTCAGGCAAATTGTTTAATCGCGTAACATGGCCTAATTGATCCATTGGTTCTCCCTTATCAAAAGCGTCATAATCGGAAGTAGATATATTGCCTGTGAAAGCTTAGTTTTCACATCAGCTGTCTTTAGCAACTCTACACGTTATGTTCGACGCTTATTGAAAAAATCGTGGAGCAGGCATCTTGAAGCAAATCATGGGTGCTAGAGTGTATCAATAGCCGGTAATGAAGGTAATGGATTCGATAGTTTCAATTGAACGTTGATTATCTGGCGTCAAAAAACCGTTAAAGAATTCAAACTTTATCAAATAGATCTATCCGAATAGGGTGCTCTCGTTCAAAGGATAGATATCAATAATCCCACCACGTTACTAAATTCTCCCGGGGACTGCAACCAGGTTTTGCCTCACATACCATTCAACTACCGCGCCATACCTGTTAGTCTAGTTCGCCCCCTTGTTGTACTTTGAAACGAGGCCTTCTCCCATATTTTTTGGGTGGCCAATTAATTTACGGATCCGGCTAGTGGAAACAATTGACGATTTCCTTGATTTTCGAAAGCAAAATCTAAGCGCCGCTTACTCTTCTGTTCTAGCCTCTGGAGATGAAAGTAGACATCTCGCATAGAGCATTCTTCAACTGGAAATAAATGCAGAATTTTTCTTCAGCAACAAAACCTTGAAAAATCTTCTAATAATTGTCGAGCATGAAATAAGTTATGCTGATTAAAATATAGGTCGTTTCTTTTTTCCAAAATCGCATTTGTTACTAGCGTCCTAGCTGAACCAGCTAACCCTGTGACTAATTGGACTTTTTGTTCTCCAATACCCGCTAAACAGCCTTTACATCAGGCCGATTCGTAATATTATGCACTTGATATCTCCCAACTATATAGACTCCTTTCTTCTGTTTTTTCAGAATGATAAAAAGAAGGGCTCAAGAATTTCTACTGGGCTTCTTGTTCAGCTACTTTATTTTTTATTGTATGATCATTGCATCGGATAAAAGGGTGGCCACTAACCAATAGTCAATAGCGGATTGCGCCATCCTTAATTGCAAAAGCGATACTTCTTCTTTCTCTTTTGGAAAGGGCCCCCAGAACGTGATTTACCACTCGTTTGATCAAAAAATGGACGATTGATCCGATACGGAGGGGGGGGTTACGGTTGAAATTCAGGTGTTCTAAGTGTTGAATCAGACTTTTTATCCCCATTGTGGCTCCAGCACTCCTTTTTGTCGGAGACGGATTTCCAGCAGGTGGCTTAAATCTAAGTCATCATAAACAATGGATAATATCATCTATCGTCACATTTAAAGTAATCCATCAGCGTCTCACTGGCTCGACCCAGAATCAATTCAGATGAACTGTCTGTGGTTTAACTAAACAGAAACCTTTTTCTCTTCCTATAAAAGCCTCTGTATAAAAGAGCTTCAATTTACTTTTGTTTAAACGTTAAGTCATGTTGGCAGCGTATTCTATCTACTACCTATACGAATTCATTCGCTCGTTATTTTGCTACTCAGGTATCGGCATAGGCCTTAATAATCATTTTCATGTGATAGTTTATTCTCCAGTTTTTTAATCATTTTTATTTATGTAATTTTTTATCGTAGCCATTCTAAGATGAAATATAGTATGCCGCACGAAATTCTCTTTTCGTCAGTAATATTTGTTACAAGATATACCACATTTTGATTTATCAATACAAAAATTAGCTCCTTTCACCTCATATATTTGAGTTTTTTGCAATAATAAAACTTGTACTCGACTCAATTATATAGATGAAGAATCTTTATCCTCTATACTAGGTGAAGCATTACGAGGTTCAACTTTGATTGTCTGCCGACCATTTTTTTTCACTTGCTTGAGGCCAAGTCTAGGAACTTTTCCAATAAACAGAATCTTTTTTGTATTCCTCTTATTGAAGAAAACCTCCTGTTTGCTAACCGTTTAAGCGTCTATTTTTATCCGAGTTTATTTTTCCGATTTACTCTTGGTTATTTTTGCAGCTATTTTACATTTCACATTAAAAAAGGATGTTCATAAAAATTTATACATCACAATACATAGGTGTTCGTTCCATTTCTCCTTTTTTTTAAAATCCATTTAAATTTAAAGATACATTAAAGATAGTTTAAATCATTGTTGACCTGTCTTCTCCGTTGTCTCTATTTTAGTGTTACTATACTCGCAACCCATCTCCCTCATTAATCAGTTTATTTATCTAATTAATGATTTTATTATTTAACATCATTTTAAAATTAAATTAAATAAATGACCATTCCCCTATAGAACATATTATCTTATAGTTAATTATCCTATTAAATTTCGTAAACCAGTTAAAAAATGAACCAATTTTTTACG
>Ga0163217_1020636_pt1 | contig 12171 bp, 10 predicted proteins | sample SynspAceP_FD_185933 | JGI IMG/M metagenome (GOLD analysis project Ga0163217, IMG submission 185933) | Saline lake microbial communities from Ace Lake in Antarctica - Synechococcus sp. Ace-P (PacBio error correction) | ecosystem: Environmental > Aquatic > Non-marine Saline and Alkaline > Saline ... | reverse complement strand
ATTGCCATTGCGATTGCAAGGCCATCCGAGAGCAACCCGGGCGAATGAGCTGGATATTTTCGCTTGTCTCAACGCAGCGCGACCTGCACCCCGAGATGTGACGATCTCTGCCTCTTCCGTGGAACTCCATGGCATCAGCTCGTTTGATATTTCCAGCCATATCTGACGACTTGACACATTCGGAGTTCGGAGCTGAACTCAACACGATCAATCGGGTCGCCAAATTATCAACTTCAAGCCGCGCTTTCCCTCCATCGCAGAAGCATTTCTCAAATGCCAATTCCGCGCCAAAGACCTCAATGCAGATCTGTCCTCCAACCTTGGCCGGCCGGTGCCCGTTCGTTGGGGTTCATCCGCAATGTAAAGGCGGCGTCATTGCATGGCGCTATATTGCGGCCCAGGCCATGCTGGTCCTTTTTGGGGCCAATCTGATCCGACCTAAGAAATTTTCCTGAAGGCCAGGTCACCGCATATAGGTTGACTCCTCTCTTGGGCACAAGTTCGCACTTTGTGATGTACCTTTGGATCTAAGCGCGGCTAATACAGGCGTGTGACTTGACAAAGCTGCTATCTCTTAAGCGCCTGTCAGCCGAATGGTGAACGGTCGATGTTGCGTCGCCATTTTCAGATTTGCCAGTTCTTGCCAACGCAAATCGTCTGTGGAAGCACGTAATCGATGATTGGTTCTGCGCGCATCTGGCCGCAATATACGGATGTTCAAACCACGTTTTGGTTCATGACAAAGCCCGTGTGTGGTGCCACAGAGGCGATCACCGGAAGCGCTTTGCGAGTTGCGAAGTCCGTCGAATCAACCTGACCGTAAGATTTGATGCGGCGGATGTTGAGACAGTTGCAACGGTCCGCATTGTCAGGACTTTTTCAAGCAATGCATCCAGTCAGGGCGCCCATTTCTGACGGGATGTGTTGGTTGTCATTGATCAAACGGCACCGTGTTCAGGGCAGGGCAAAAGCTGATGGCATTGACGCGGTGTGAATTGTTTCTGCCAATGGTGATGGCTTGGCACACAACCGGATATTCAGAGCTGGGTGTTGAATGAGAAGTCGCGCAAGAAAATGGCAATTGATTCTGGCGAGATGCTGCACGGCCACGCTGTTGCCGTGGGAAAGGTTGACGCACAGGGACGTCCGACCGTCTCGCGTGGACTGAAGACGCTGAGATTTCATTGGCCCTTTGGATGGGCAGGAGCGTGCGTCGCTGGCAGGCTGGACTTTCTGATTAAGAGATACGGCTACGAACAAACAGCTGATAATATCAGGCTGACGGCATATGGGTTTTCTGCGGCAGGTGAGCCACAATCAGCTCCGCCCGGGCTGAACGCGCGGCTCATAACCTCTCCTTGCGGTTCGTGGGACCCGTGTCGCCGGTGATAGTTCGCGCGCATCGGCAAAAGCTATACTTCTATCAACGTCAGCAGATTGACCTCGCGCCTTGTTCGCGCGATCAAGAACCAGGCCAATGCCACTAATGAGGCAACCCCACGCCAATATACCAATTGAGGGGAGTGAAACCCTGCCGGATTGCGGGCAAGAAAATAACAAACGCAAATTCTCATTTGGCAGACACCGGCGATTCCCTCAATACTTCAATTCTCGGGGTCACAAGCAGAATGCCGCCATCAATGCAACTATTGAGGGGGGGAATGGAACTTCCTATGGCTCAGCATGAATGCGCAACACAGAGGTTCTGCGTTATGTCCTTGATATTACCGAAAGTGTTCAATGGCGGCACGCTCATGTCTACTCGGCTTCGCTTGGCAAGGGCGATTCAGCGACCGTTGCGGCAGGTTTTACTCAGCAAGTTTCGTGTCGGGCGGCAGTGAAAACCTAAAGATCAGCCTTGCCCGAAGCGTACCAGGGTGAAAAACTGGCGCACAAGCGTTCACGCGGAGTTTCGGGCCTTATGAACAGGGCGCGGATGGACTTCACTTGCGCATGGGCGTCTGTGAGATGAGCGCAGGACTGCCCGGCTATGGCGTTACGCTGAATGGCATTTATGAATTTGAAGGATCACAATTACGTCTGAAGGGTTTATGTCCAGCACGATGAACAATTGCGTTTTCGCGCATCCCCGATTTCGGAACCACTCGTCGTGGAACCCGCAATCATGGGCTTGTATTGGGCGTGACCTTTCGCCGTTCAGAAACATCTGGATAGCCCTTTGCTGACCCGTGAATCCCATTCGCCCATTGCGCCGGGGATTTTCAGGCGGATATTTGAATTCCGTTGATACCTGAAAGGTTCGGCTTCCGAGCCCACCAAAAAAGGCTCTAGCGACTTTCAAAAGCACGTGTTTCTGTTTGCCAAGAGAGATTTGGATGACGCCTTCGCGGCTCAGATCGTCAGTCAATGGATTCCGCGCTCATTTAAAAATGCAACATCATTCACCTTAGACCGCACGCCTTTGACGTGCCGCTGCTTCCACGTTCGATGTGCAAGACCCCCGTTACCAGCGCTACAGGAGGCCCCAGATCTTTCAGATCCGATGCACGCATTGCTACTGTCGGCAGTTCAGCCGAGAATGGCACCTTCTTCATAAGTTTCGAAGCGGTTTCCTAGCTTTTTCGGCTTCGTCCCGTCGTGCAGCAAAGCGGTGATTTCTGTTGCCGAAATTTGGATTGCCTCATTCTGTTCTTGCGCCTTCCAGCGCTGCCAGTTTGCCACTTCAATCCAAAGGGCATTGTGTGTAGAGCTTCAAAAAGCGTTTCTACGTCAGCACGTCTTCTTATTCCGCCAATATTGCCAGAAATCATAGACATAGAGACATTTTCGGGTTAGAGACGAGACAGCGCCGCTTGCAGAAAAAATTACCCATCTTAGCGCCGGAGGAATGTAGTCAGCAGCGGCGTGGTGACGCGTAGAGTTGGCGGTTGCATGCAGCCTGTGTCGAGGTCTAGCCGTTGAAATGTTGCCCCATTGATCCGAGCCGCCCATCTGGAAAGGCGACACCAAATCGTCTTGTCTGAGATTAACGAAATCTAAGCCTGGAGCGATCTGTAGTTGACACTCCAGAAATGACAGCGGGACTGTCGCGTTCTAACGCTGTTTGACGCTGTCAAAGGCCAGCATCCGGTTGACCGAAAATGCGCGCGACATCGCGCACAGAACTCCAGAATAGTTCAATTCCAACCGCCATTCCGGCCATGTTGGCCCATGACTTGCGCCATTTGGCTGTTCTATGGAATATATGACAGAAAAACTTTCTGAATGGCCTTCGACATTGGGCATAATCTGGCTCGGCGTCATCAATTGCGCGCTGATCATCTGAAAAAGACGGATCAGGCCGACCATTCCGGTACCACCGCCCATCAAAGTTATGGGGCGCATGCTCGGTACTTTTGCAGCCAATGCGCATCACGATCTTGAATGCAGGTGCTGCTGCAGGACTGCTGGCTGTTTGGATCAAGCCGATTATAGGGTTCACAATTTGCTCGAACGAAACAACGCATCCATGTCCTTCCATTATCTGGAAATCTGGTGAGACCCACCGCGGTTCAATCATAACGGCAGAGTCAGACTTGACTTGAAGATAGTTGACCGGACAATGGGACAAGCTTCTGATTAAATGTTTTCAAAATTGTTCTTTTGGGCGGCGCTGTCCTATTCAGCGATTGCGGAAATTGCACCACCAAACAGTATTGCCATGGAAACAACACACGTATACCATTTGCCGGCACGATAGCGTTACATCGTTGGATGGCGTTATGTTGCGTTGCTGACGATGATGGGAAACACAATTAACGCGGGTAATACAGGCTTTACACCTTATAGCGATGCTGAACGCGCCCATATACATCCGCTTTTGATGCTTCTAGTATCTCTATGTCTCCTAGGCGGGATTGGTGGGTCAGCAACGTATTGTGCACCGATGTCCATAATCAGGCGCTGAAAGACAATCCAAAAGCGAAAACAACCGGTTGATCATGTCGCCAAAATTCACGGGCCGACCATTTTCCATGTCCCCCACGGTCGCAAAGCTACAGTTCAAATGGTGGATGCCCAAAGGATTGCTGATTGAGCTGGCTGCAATCGTGCACGATGTCTGCGCAGATCGACGTTATCAGGCGGAGAGGCGCACCGCTGCCTCCGGTGTTCCACTCCGCTTTGATAGAGGCCTTGGTTGCGGTGAAGCCAGCAATTTCCTTATATTGGCGTGTTGCCCAATGTGACCTTTGTCGGTAAGGCGCAGAAATTTGGCCTTCCGTACGGGGCCTGGAATGCTTGCTGGATGATCTCATGCAGCGTTCATTTGGCATGCGGATGATTTGGGGACGGCGTTGGCGCGCGTCGTAGTTAAGTCGAACATTGTGGTCGTCTTGATGTGCATTCTTCTTCGACCGCAAACCCCAAATCTCTGGACGACGTGAGTTTCATGAATTTGCTCTGACCGCATGGGAGACAGCCGCAGCTGAAGACCGCATGGCGACGCTCACTGCGTTCTACAGCAGAGCCATTTACACAGAGCGGAGCGCTGGTATCAGAGCGGGCCCAGACAATCATCGTCTCCGTGGAGGCGTCCAAAAAACCCGTCATGATGAAAGCTTTTTGCAGGCACTGAACCCGTCAAACTCAGATCGCTTCTGATTCTTGGGCTGGATGATGTTTTCATCGAAGCCAATTGCCTTGATATCTGCGCACGTCATTTGCGGGGCTACCGATTTCATTCCCGCACCGGACATCGGGCCGAACCATGCTCGTGTGAGATCGCATATCCGACATGGCTCCTGAACAGATTAAGCGTGCACCAGCAGTTTCTCTGGACAAGTGCCCTATCGCAAAGTAGACAGCAGCAATTATTTTTTTCTCCAGCGCGATAATCGACGCTGGCATGCGGTTAACCAATGATGACTAATCTCGGGAAACCGCAAGAAACCACGTTCCGAAAGTTACATCATGACTGAGTTCGAGGCATCGTTCGGCGCTTGCTTGGAGCGCTGAAAACAAGCCGGGTATAATGATTGACACCTGTTCAAAAGCGGTGCTTGAAACGGCAAATGGACGGAGCGGATGCTCTGGTGTCGCCCAGACGGGTCTGGTAAGACTGTTGCGTTCGAATTGCGAATTGCACACTCTGTTGAAACAAGAACGATTTGGGCCATCTGAATGCGCAATTGGCGCTCGCCGTGCCCACACGTGAGTTAGACACTGCGGTCAACGTGAGCTTGAATGGCTGTATTGCAGAGCACTGAGCCATATATCGCTCCCTGTGTTGCGCATGGACATGCGGACGAACGCCCGACTTTGGCGGCGTGCGCTCATATCGTTGTTGGCCGCCAGGCGTCTGCGTGACCATATCACCGAAACTACTCTCGATACATCGCAGATGAAAGCGTCGGTTCTGGTGAAGCAGATGAGATGCTTATCTGGATTCGCGATGATCTGAATTCATTCTTATTCGACACCTGACGAACGTCCGACCATGATGTTTTCGAGGCGACGGTCCACGCACGATACGCGAATTTGGCGAAGAAGAATCAGCGCGACGCTATCGAGTATCCACATCTGAAGAACAAAGCAGCATTCGATATTGGAATATCGCGCGTTGCCAGTTGCGCATAAATGAAAAAGAAAATGCCATCATCAACATTCTTCGTTTTTACGAAGCGAAGAAGGCGCTGGTGTTTCTGCAACACACGTGCGACCGTCAATTCATATGATGCGACGGCATACATCGCGGGCTTCTCTGTTGTCGCCCTGTCTGGGGAATTGCAGCCAGATGAGCGGACGCATGCCTTGCAAGGCGATGTTTGCCGGGGGGGGGCAAAAATTCTGGGGGTTCGAGGGCGGGACCCCCCCCCCAAAAAAAAACCGGGTCTGTGTGGCCACGATGGTGGCTGCACGGCGGGATTGATCTGCCAAATCTGGGAATGGTCATCCATGCGATTTGCCGACAAATCCGAAACGCTGCTGCACAGAAGCGGTGGACGGGACAGGCAGCCGCAAGGGGTCAGTGCACTCTTGTTCAAAGCAACGGCCGCAAGCGCGCTTGAACGCCTTCTGGGTTGTGCCAAGCTGAAAGGCGAAATGGCATCGCACCCTCTCCGATGATGGGATGCGCGGACGATGAAGCGCTTCTCGGCTGATCCCAGCTTTCTTTTAGTTGAGCCGAGTGCGGGAAGAATGGAGCAAATTTTTTCGCAGCACTGCCACTGGCCACTGTGCCCGACCGCTTCTGTGCAGCAGCGTTTGCCGCGCGTGACATCTGGGTCGGGGCAGCACTAGAACTTGCTCGCCGCCTTTGTTCGGCCCTTTAACGGAGCATTGCCAACTCTCCGAGTCTCGCAGATATGATGGCAGATCTCAATAGCGCGAGTTTCTGCTAGCCGAGAGCATCGGCCGGAACTTGAACACACGACCGCGTTGTGCTTCTGCGAGCTCTGCAGCGATCTTGCGCTGCTGAGTGCTTTCGTGTCTGATCTCTTCTTTTCGTCGCATCAAAAATTCCCACAATAGCAGGAACCGGCGACGACGCACACGTGAGATTACGCGGTCCCTTTTCGTTCGGATTGTTCAGAGCCGCGCGCAGTCTTTATGAGGATTATATACGAGTTACCAAACACCAGGAGTTTGGACGTGTGTGTTGCAATGCACGACAATGCGCAAAGTTCGTACTCGCTTTCTCGTAATTAAACGAATTTGAATAGTTGTCGATGGCACTATTTGTCCTATTTATACAATTTATATGACAGCACAATTGGGCACTGAGTTGATTATTCGACCCATTACGAACACTGGCGCATAGAGTGGTTTATTAGATGTCCTCTCGATTCGTGGCTGGTGATTTTGGCGTTGGTGAGTCGTGATCGTCGCGGCTGATCATCCTTCGCGCCGACAAATATCGACTCGGTGCCGCTCAGTGGGTACCGTCGCCTGAAATTAACGAGTTTCATCAATATCCAGAGCAGGATCTTCATTTATGGTGGTCGTGTGAAAGATACAAGAATTGAATTCAGATCATCCGCGACGATTCCAAGAGGTCAGCCGCAAAAGGCAGCGAGCTATCCCCAATGCCTGCTTCATCAGGAGAGCCACCGCATGGTTTTTTCTCTAGACGGAGCACGGTGCTCTCAGAGCGCAAGTTCGTGGGTAGTATGTCGACGCAGAGCGCGACGCGCGGGCTCTGCGTGCCAACAACGTATGAGCGCACGAGCAAAAGGTTCCGGCGTTCGGGCTCAAGCACTCGCTCCATGCGCCAACAACGAAGGGACAGCACCCGATTATGTCGCCAGTTTCATGCAGAGCATACTCAGGATTCACGAACGCGAATACCGCTCTCTCGCGCGCTGCGCCTGACCGTATGAACGTGTTGGGTGCCTCTTGTGCGAGCGTTTCATACTGGCGATACGAGAGATCGGCCCGCCAAAAATCAGGTTCTCTCTTGTTTCCCAAACAGAGTAGGGTAGCTTTGGGAGGTCGCATAATTATCCCGACGCAAACAGCTTTACCAGACCCGGTCTGGGCGACACCAGGCATCCGCTCCGTTCCATTTTGCGTTCAAGGCACGCCTTTGAACAGTGTCAATTCATTATAGCGCGCTTGTCAGCGCCTCAGCAAGCGCCGGAACGATGCCTTCGAACTCCCAGTCATGATGTAACTTTCGGAACGTGAGGTTTCTTGCGTTTCACGAGCGATGAATAAGCTCGAAGTCCATCTCGAGTATGTGTGCACTGGTGGCGCGCTCGATATATTCAGACGACTTGCGGAGACGAAAAATAATATTCCTGCTTCCATTACATGTAGCGCGGTATGGGCTAGTCAATATCCAGATGATGAACCGTTCTCTCGGCTCAACCTGTGAAGTCTCGGTGTCATATAATCTCAGTCGGGCGGACTAGCAGCGACAGGCAATTTTCAACAACGCATGGTAAGCCTGTTGAGCGAGCAGGAGCGCGCGGCGCGCGTGCTGGTTGGTCTGACTCCTATCGCGGAAAAACAGATACGCCCAAATCCAAGAAGTCTGGGAAAACGTCGGCCGTAGCTGCAGATGGGTGGTTGTTATCTATGCGTCTGTGCTATGCCAAATTCTGAAGTCTTCAGTACTGCAAACCCTTTCTTGGCACTGCGCCGTAAAAAGCAGTAAACCAAGGGATCCCTAAGTTTATTTTCTAAGAGGTTGTTCATTCGCTCTGGAATTCTTGAGACTGGCTCGTTCGATCACGCCGGTTCAGGAACTATTGGAATGAACATATGTTATAGGAAGTTTGCCACTCCCGTCTACAGTCTGGAGCTAGTTTTTATTCTTATCGCATCGCGTTTCAGCGGCGTATTATTGCCAGGCTCATTTGGCCTAAACGCAGACCGCTTTTGTTTACAACGGTGTCTGCGTAAAGTAAAGCTGGAGCAAGCTTACATTTCCTCACCTGCCGAGGACCTCAAGGCGGCTGTTCTATCTATTCGCGCACAGCTCGAGCAATGTGTCGTTTGATCCGAAAGAAGTATTGTCCAGCAGTTGTTTCGTTGACTCAATGGTGATGCCCTTTGGCATTTCAGCTTAGTCTACAAGAACTGAAAAGTCCCTCTATGTTCTTAGAACTTGTAGCATCTTCCATGGGACAGTCAGGCCTGAAGCAGGACAGGGTGCCAGGAATTGAGAAATCAAAAGGTTGCCGGCGGGGAGCAACGGAAATTTGTAAGCCTTTCAATTTCGGGGGGCGGCGCATCACTAAGGCGGCATTACCGACTTCCATTTTGCGGCCGAATTAAGAAGAAAGTCCAGCGATGCCAGCAATGGCTGCGGTCGAAGATTTCAGGGATTGGAAAGGTTGTCGCACGCGCCCGCCATGGTGCGATCCTCACCCGAGCATCGTTCCGGCACGATGTCGTGCGGGAAATGAAATCGGTAGCCCCGCAATGACGTGCCGCAAGATATGCAAAGGCTTCGGCTTCGATGAAACATCATCCCAGCCAGATCAGAAGGCGATCTGGAGTTTTGGACGTGTCAGTGCCTGCAAAAGCGTTTCCATCATGACCGGGTTTTTTTGACAGGCCTCCCAACCGGAGACGATGATGTTGGGGCGCATTCTGAGATTACCAGCGCTCCGCTCTGTGAATGGATCTGCTGTTAACGGCAGTGAGCGTCGCTGGCGTCTTCAGTGCGCTGTCCCCAATGCGGTCAGAGCAAATTCATGAAACTCACGTCGATGCCAGAATTTTGGCGGTTGCGGTCGAAGAAAGAATGCGGGACATCAGACGATCCAAATGTCTGACTTAACACGACCGCGCCCGGCACTGCCCCGTCACAAATCCAATCCGCATTGCCAAATGAACCTGCATGAGTCATCCAGCAAGCATTCCCAGGCCCGTATCGAAGCCAGAATTTCCTGGCCTACCGACAAAAGGTCACATTTGGCACACCGCCAATATTAAGGAAGATTGCTAGGCTTCACGCACCCCAAGGCCTCTATCAAGCGGCGTGAAAACCAGGCAGCAGCGTGCGCCCTCTCCGCCCTTGCATAATCCGTCATTCTGGCGGCAGGATTCGTGCACGATTGGAAGCCCAGTCATAGCAATCTTTGGGCATCACCAAATTTGACTGTCAGCTGGCGACCGGGACATGGAAAATGGTTTTCTGGCCCATGAAGGCGACTGGATCAACGGTTTTTCGGACTTCTTGGATTTTGCCTCTTTCAGCGCCCTGATATGGACATCGTTGACATCATGTTCTGCCTCACCAATTAAGCCGCTCGGTCCGGCGGTCGGTTCATGGAGCCCGGCATCAAAAGCGGATTGTATCTGGCGCGTTTCGGCATCGCTATAAGGTGTAAAGCCTGTATTACCCGGCGTTTAATTGTGTTTCCCCATCAGTTCGTCAGCAAGCAAACATCAACGCCATCAACGAGGTTACGCTCATCGTGCGGCAATGTATTATGTGTTGTTCTATGCGCAAAACCTGTTTGGGGTGTGCAATTCCGAAAATCGCTGACTTAGGGACAGCGCCGCACCAAAAGAACAATTTGAAATACATTTATCACCGAGCTTGTCCCATGTCGTCAACCTATCGCAGTCAAGTCTGCTTCCTGCGTCATGATTGAACGCGGCTTTGTCCCCAGATTTCCGATATGGAGGGATGGATTGGTGTTTCAGTGAGGCACTCTCGCTCGCGCGCCTATATCGGCTTTACAACGGCCAGCAGTCTGCATGCAGGCAGCTCATTCAAATCCTGCAAATGCTGCATTTGGCTGAAAAGACCGGACATCGCCCCATAACCTTGATGGGCGGTGGTACCGATGGTCGGCGAATCCGTCTTTCAGGATGAAGCGCGCAAATTGATGACGGCCGACCAGATTAATGCAATGTCGAGCATCAGAAAGTTTTATTGGCATAGATATTTCCTTTATGATGACAGCCAAATGGCGCCAGTTCATGGCCAACAAATGACGGAGATGGCTGGGTGTGGAATTGAACTATTGGAGTTTATTGCGCCGGATGTCGGCGGCGCATTTCTCGTAAACCGGATGCTGGCCCTTTGGACAGCGCTCCAACGCGAGTTAGAACGGCGAAACAGTCGCTGTTATTTTCTGGAGCTCAACCTACATATCTCCGCTTATGATTTCGTTGAACTCAACAAACGATTTGGTTGTCGCCTTCAGATGGGCGGCTCGGATTCATGGTCCGGCAACATTATCAACGCATAGACCTCGGACACAGGGCTGCATGAGCCCAACTCTACGCGGTTCTCACCACGCCGCTGCTGACGACATCCTCCGGCGCTTAAGATGGGTTAATTCGTTGCAAGCGGCGCGTTCTGGCTAACCGCGGGAAATGCTGGCCCTTATGATTTCGGGCAATATTGGCGAACAGAAGACGCGACGTTTTTCTTTTAGAACGCTTTTGAAGCTCTACACCACAATGCCTGTTGGATTTTGAGAGTGGCCAAAACTGGCCAGCGCTGAAAGGCGTCAGAACAGAATGAGGCAACAGAAAATTCTTGGGCAACAGAAATCACCGGCTTCTGTTGCCACGGACGCGGACGAAGCCGAAAAAAGCTCAGGAAACTGCTCGGAAGACTTTTGGAAGAAGTGCCATCCTCGGCTGACTGCCGAGCGTTTACAACTGCCTGTGCATTCGGATTACTAAAGATCTGGGGCATCTGTCAGCGCTGGTAAACGGCGGTGCTTTGCAACATTCGAACAGTGAAGCAAGGCGGCACGTCATAAGGCGGGCGGTTCAGGTGAATGTATGGTGCATTTTCAATGAGCGCGGAACCATTTGGACCTGACGATTGACCGGGCGAAGGCGATCATCAAATCTCTCTTGGCAAAAGAACACGTGCTTTGAAAGTCAGCTAGGCCTTTTTGTGTGGGCTCAGGAACGCGAACCTTCAGGTATCACACGGAATTGCAAATATTCCGCCTGAAAATCCCGGCGCAATGGCGGAAATGGATTCACGGTCGACAAAGGGCCTATCAGATTTCCTGAAACGCGAAAGGGGCACGCCCAAAGCCCCTGATTTGCGGCGTCCCGACGATGGTTTCCGAAATCGGGATGCGCGAAACGCATTGTTCAATCGTATTGCTGGCACCAGAAACCCCGTTTCGACGTTATTGTGATCCTTCAAATCATACTGCCATTCAGCGTAACGGGCCCATATAGCCGGGCAACGTACCTGCGCGTCATCAAATACACCAGACGCCCAATTGCGCAAAGTGAATGTCCATCGCGCCTGTTATCAAAGGCCCGCACTCCGGGCCGTGGCGCTGTTTGCGCCCGTTTCTTCACCCGGCTCACGCTTCGGGCAAGTGATCTAGGTGTTCACTGCCGCGGACACGAACTTGCTGAGGAAAAACCTGCCAACGGTCGGCTGAATCGCCCTTGCAAGCGAAGCCGAGGGACTGAGCGTGCCCGGCCTGAACACTTTCGGTTTAATGATTCAAAAGGAACGACCAGACCACTCCATTTTGCGCATTCATGCTGAGCAAGGAAGTTCCTATTCCCCTCGAATTTAGTTGCATTGATGGCGGCTTCATGCCTTTGTGAACCCCGGAGAATTGAAGTATTGAGGGGGAATTCGGCGTTCTTCTTGCAATGGAATTTTGCGTTGTTATTCTTGCCGCCAAATCCGGCCAGGGTTTTACCTTCATCAATTGTATAGCGGGTGCTGTCGCCTTCATTTATTGGATTGGCCGCTGTTCTTGATCGCGCGGAACAAGGCCG
>Ga0163217_1060586_pt1 | contig 12173 bp, 10 predicted proteins | sample SynspAceP_FD_185933 | JGI IMG/M metagenome (GOLD analysis project Ga0163217, IMG submission 185933) | Saline lake microbial communities from Ace Lake in Antarctica - Synechococcus sp. Ace-P (PacBio error correction) | ecosystem: Environmental > Aquatic > Non-marine Saline and Alkaline > Saline ... | reverse complement strand
ATGCGTAGACAGCTGAACCCGTTACCGCCGAAATTATTTTTTTGTGCCGGAAAAAAAGAAAATGTCACGGTCACGAGTGTCAGCAGTTAACAAGATGCTGTTCAGGCTTTTTGAACTATGCACGCACCCCCCCCCCCCCCCCCCCCCCCCCCCCCCCCCCCCCCCCCCCCCCCCCCTGACCATGGTGACGGTTGGATGTGTTGTAAAAGGCCGGTATGGCTTCGATCTCGTTAAAAAGCTTCAAAGCATTATCTGGCAATCGTTTCATCCCTATGATTTTTCTCTTACTTCACCAGACTTCAGATACTGTTATGCGATAGGTGCTTTAAGTCCTGGAGCGAGAATGATTTTTATTCCAAAACCATTTTAAATGAAGTGCTTTTCAACATTAGACTAAAAACGCACATGCGTCATGTTCGAATTAATGAAGAAAGTACCGCAAAAACAAAGCGCTCACTTATTTTCAAACGATGATAGAACGTTGAGCCATGAAATGGCTCACCACGTATCTTGATCACATTCAAACGCGCAGCGAAACAATCTGAGCATTTGTTATACTCGATATCAGCTGCATTATCTTTTAATGGCGATCTCGCCTAGTAAAGACTCGTCAGGACGGCGCGCCTAATTTTTGTAGGCGATTTTACGGGTCATGGCCTACCCGCTTCTATCGGTGCATTACCCGTCATGGCATGCTTTTTTTGACGCCGTTGAATGGATTTTACTCGATGTAAATGAACATCGCAGGGCAGATGAATAGAATACTATTCAGTATTTTTGCCTGATTATATGTTTTGTTGCAGGCGCTTTACTTAATATTTAATGATCCAAACAGCGTGAAATTCTGATATTGGGGAGGGGAATGCCAAAGGCAATTGATTCGAATTAGCTTGTTGGGCATAGACTATTTACGATCGAATCTTATGCCATTAGGTATTCTTCCTGCTACGAATTTGAACCGAATTTGCAAAGCAACAAATTGAATGTGGATTGATACACTGGTGATTTTTTAGGGACGGCGTCTTTAGAGCTAAAAACTGTCGTGATGAGATTGCTTGGAGACGTCAGGTGGAAAAACTAATTTCAAGTTCTTAGCAGAAAAAGTCTCATTTTGGGCGCAAAAAATTGACAGAAAAAGTCCACCGAAGTACCGGCGGTATCGGTTGCAACTTGACGACATCACTCTTGTGCACTGGATAACGCACTGCAGCAATAAGAGCCGCAGGCTGCTATAATATTAAAGACTTTTTAGCGCTTTTTTTCTTATTCTTATTGCCTTGTTGCTTTTATGCTGAGGTTTGTGGAAAAGGTCTTTTTTCAGGCTCAGACCAATACTAAAAAATAGGTCCGTTAAGACGTCGGGGATCTGTGCAATACAAATTCGTCAATTTTTCACTGGCTCTAATCTCAATCACTTCTTCGTCATCAAATAATCAGAGCAACACATAATACGGTAGCACAACTCGGCAACTTTTACTTCTTTCTTTTTTCAGGACTCAAACCAAGCGCTTCCAGTTCATAAATAACGCCCTCCATAAGACCGGAGGCCCATCTTGTAATTCGCTACTCTTCGGCGGATTGCCCATTTCAGCTCACAAGGGATATAAAGCCCTCTTCAGACTCCAGCCATCTTTTTGAATATCCATAAAAAGACGTGATAAGTTACTGAAGTATTTGCTTTTCTTGTTTTCATTTATTCTGAATTTCGGTGTGTCTTCAAGATAACGGGCAGCCATTCTCCTCAGCATGTGCTAACAAGGAACAAATAGACCATGCCGTTTAAGAGCCATGTGTCATAACAAAAGTTTTGACATTCCTTCATGACTTGATCCGACTCAAAAAACTTTCTAACGTTTCTAATTCAAGATCTTCAAGGAGGTGGTGTGACCATGGTAAATTAATTTCCCTAATACAGATTAAGTATCCGATTCTAGCCCGAAAAGAACGGTGATAAAATCGTTGCAGAAAGTACGTGGTTAAGGGATATTCCCAAATGAACTTTAAAGAAACGTTTACACTTTCCCGTTAGGCCACTCGATATTCGTCCACTGCACAAGAAGAAGCAATAGACGCAATTATTGCTTCTGCCGGTCGAGGACGTTTTACTCGCGGCGCCAACAGGGCGGCGGAAAAATCTTTGGGTTTACCAGCGGGCTGGACCATTGAAATTGTTGTCGCGTTCATTGTTCAGCCCATTTGTTATCCCTTATGTCTCAGCACAGTGGATAGATTGATAAGTAAGGGCCAATTAGGGCCACAGATTTTTAATTCCACATTAAACCCTGGCGAACAAGATGATCTTGTTTGGGCGTTACGACATAAACACACTGTGATTTACTTGATCTATCTCCCAGAAAAACTGGATTCTACCTTCCCGTGATCGAGATTTCTTCATAGTTTTGACATTGCTCTGTTTGCCATTGATGAAGCTTCCTGTATTTCTCAATGGGGTTAATTTTTCAGGCCTGAGTACAGTCAATTAGCGTCAGCTTAAAAGCTTTTTTCCCTGATGTCCCTAATCAGCGCGCTTTACCGGAACAGTCGATAAAGGACCATGACTACGATTCAAGAGTCGTTGCAACTTTATGACTGCCTTGTTGAAAAAACAGCTTCGACCGTGCCAACATTAATATTCAAATTGCACAAAAAGAAAAGCCAAGCAACAAATATTGTTATTTCTGCACATGAAGTACCGGTGCGAAACTGGAATTTTTATGCCGCTCTAGAAAGAAAACAGAAGATTGCTAATTGGTTAGAGCCATTAGACTGCCTAGTTTGAGCTAACACACGCAGCAATGGACAGAGGAGACAAACAAAGAAACCATAAAACCTTTGCTGAGCAATATGGCACATCATGGTCGCAACCACGGCGTACGGATGGGCCATTGATATCGCCCATGTGCGGTTTGTAGTGCATTTGGATTTGCCTATAGCCCAGAATCGGTATTTTCAGGAAGTTAGTCGGAGCTCGGTCGGCGATGGAAAACCAAGCGAAATCACTTTGCCTAAATGGCCTTCAAGATATGTTACAAGCTCAGCAGCTTGCCGCTTTACAGCCTTTGGCAGCAGAGAAAGGAAATTCAAACACTTAGGCCAACTTATTTTCAAATCTAGAAGGGCGCGGTTGTAGCGAACCAAATTTACTGTCTCACTTTGATGAAACATTCCGCTTGCTTCACTGCCGGATCGCTGCCTTTCTACAAAATCAGGAGGCCAAATATGACAACAACCAGCCAAAGTTTTTGTCACTAATTTATCACACAAAAGGCTTACAGCCATTTGCTTACTCATCCAAATTTTACTGAGGAAGAGAACCAGCCCGTAAGTTGCCGATCCGAGCGAGTTACTCCCTATTATTTGGAAGGGGAAAGAGCATAAACGAAAGTGCAAATGGAAGTCTGTTGTTGTCGTCATTAATCGCCTCTGAATACATCAAAATTGGCATGTCTTAGTATTTTCACAGTGCCAAATTACTTGAAAAATCACGAAGTGTACTGCAAGGGTAAAACGCAAATTTTATTTCCAAGCGACACTATTACCCCAGCACTTTCAGGAAGTGACCAACTGGCGTTAGACAAGTTAAGTGGCACAGATTTGGCATGGAAATACGAATACGGAAAAATAAACTTTGAGCGACATCAACTTAGAGTAATTTGTTTTACTAAACCCAACTCTATTGCTTCATTAAGTCGCTTCACTGGGCTGCTCAAAAGAAAGTGTGGCCTGATTTTTTCCGAAAGCTTGATGAAACATTCACGAATCGAATCAAAAAGATGGTCAGTACATCATGCCTATGACGTCTAAAAATATGGCGGCCAGATGTGATGCCATTAAACATCATTATTGATAAGGCAAATGTATGTTTCAATCAGGCACACAATTTTTTGGTCATGATTTTATCCCCGCAACGTGCAAACCTAAAACAAAGATGGGAAGGCAGCAGGTACAGGCACTGTACAAAAGAATGAACTGCGCTTTAAAATCATTTCATGTACAACCAAAATCCAGCAGAAGAGTTTGTCAGCCACAGTAGTTCCCCATGAGGTGGCCCATATCATTGTTTATCAAATTTATGTGATACGTGAGACCCTCCGGTAAAGAGTGGCAAGCGGCTTATGCAGAAGGTCTATGGTATTAGCCAAGTAGGATCATTCCTTTGATGTACCTCCTCAAAGCCCAATCTTATGAGTATCATTGTTCCGGTCAAACACCACTTTAGCAAAACGCCGCCATACTAGAGCTCGACATGGCAGTGAATACGTTTGCAGAGGGATGCCGATCAACATTTACATATTTGTAGATCTAATAAGTACTGCGTACATAAAGCAGAGGAAAATTGATTTTTCTATACACTTTTTTGTGTATATCCTCCATTTTTATATCGATTTCCACCTTCATTTATAGTAATATAGCCACCGTTTGTTTAAAGCGTATATATGATGGACTTATCTTAATATAAACCCCAAAGAAAAACTTGAGCTGAAATAAGCTCCAAAAAAACGCCTTCGTAGAATTTAACAGGTCAAGCGATTGCTGACTTCAACATGGATTGGAAAGAAGGTGACAAGTGATTGGTGTGTCTATCCGGTGGCAAGACTCTTACACTATTGCTTGAGATTTACGAATCTACAAGCTAGCGCACCGATTATTTCAGTACGTTGCGTCAATCCTAGATCAAAAGCAACCCGGTTTTTTCTGAGCATATTTTTACCAGCCTTACTTGGAAGAGGTTAGGAGTTAGACTTTATTTCTAGGAACGTGACCACATACAGCATTGTTGAAACAGAAATTATACCTGAAGGTATAAAAACCACTGCGGTTTTATGTTCTCGTTTGCGTCGTCGGATCTGTGTATGGTTTCGCGGAAGAAATTGGAGCGACAAAAATAGCACTTTTGGTCATCATAGAGATGACATTCTTTTAAACGTTATTCTTAAATATGTTTTTTGGTGGGAAAATGAAATCTATGCCGCCAAAACTCCTAAGCGATGATGGCAAACATATCGTTATTTCGTCCATTGGCGTACTGCAAAGAAAAAGACATTGAGGACATTTTCCGATTATGGGGAGAGTATCCCATTATTCCTTGTAATCTTTGCGGTTCCCAAGAACCTACAGCGACAAGTTGTTAAGACATTGCTTTGCCCAAAAATGGGAAAAGAGTTTCCGGGACGGGAACAGAAACCCTGGTTTTACCGCTTATGCCAAAATGTCGTTTCCGTCAACACTTAGCGGACAAGATTATTTGATTTTAAAGGGTAAAGCAGTCGGCCGCGGCCTTTGACCGATTAAATTATTATTTCATTATTTAGGATAAGAGAAGAAACCTCACACATAAACACTATTGTTAACCGCCGCGATTCTAGGGTCATCTCTTCGTAAACGCTTCAAACTGCTTCTGTAGGTTAACGAATGACACTGTATATAAAAAGGTGACACTTATCTAAATATGGGAACTTTTGGTAATCGATGCAGGAATGAGCTACTGATAAAGACGAAAGCCTGTTCTACAGACATCGGATTGAATTGTTAGAAGATTCCGAAGGTGCAAGGTGGGCCTTTGAAAGTAGTATTCGGTTATCGTTTTATACGCAATAGATTGCGATACGAAAGCAAGAAGATTGACTTCATCTTTAGCGCTAGCACTAGGTGGCTGGTATCGTTACACCCTTCCTGAAGCAACACGATAAGTATTTATGGGTCTTTGTATTACGCACCTGAAGTTACTTCCTTTACCAACCTTGATCATATGTACACTTATGAGTTCCGCGTGAATACATGACGAAGCGTAATGCACGTGTCTATCTTAGCTATGGTAAAACGTTACAGTATTGTATATGACGACAATAGTGCCATTAGACGCTATAAAGGCCTTATCTATGGTGCGCGGGTTAGAGTTTTAATACGAAAAATGATAATAACAAATATAAAAAAGGTGGCTCAAGCCACCTTTTTTATATTTTTAATTTTAACTAAAATTCATTCTCCATCATAAGCGCACAGACTAAAAAAGAATATCGCTGTATCTCTTAAACTTTCTGGCTTCCACCAATAGATCTGGCAAGTCAATAATCGCTGCCTTTACTTCTGTTTGATGTTTGTCCTTGCTTGGTCAATTAATTTAATCGTGCGAAAAAGGTACCACAGTAGCAATCAAAAATACATCAAACAACAACACTTCATCGCAGCTGTTTACCGCGCCTCTTGGAATTTCCAATTCAGCTTCACCGTATTCTAAAGACGTATTTCTGTGAAATAGTTTTGCCATTGGAAGCTTGCCTTCTCTTATCTAACCACAAATTAGAGGTTTCTGTAGCTCGTAAGCCAAATACTGCCGCGTATCAAAAAGGCCTCAGAGCATCATACAAAGCAATATGGAAATGTCCGTAGATAATGTAACGATGAACATAAGCATCCACCACCATCCTCTGCCTTTAGGGTCGTAAAATAGGCGCGAATATCACGGAAAAGCTAACGCCTTTTTTGGCCAGTTTCTACAGTTTGTATTAGTATTTAACATAAAAATCAGTCGTAAAGCATAGTCTAGTAGACGCCTCATATATCAATCATTCGAGAATTTTACACAATCGCTAGCAACCCCAATGAGTTTTTTTGCATCTTCGGGAAAATTGAGTATTCGATTCTTTACCATCGAAGTGTATTAATTCACTTTTTTTGGGAATTCGTTGTAATCACACGACTCACGGTTTCAACCGCTAAACCAAGATAATTCCACTACTCTCGCCACGAGACATAGACAAACCGAACAGATGACGACCGAATAACCACGTATTTTAACCGATTTAGATAAGTTCATAAAAAAGATGCAACTTTGTTCACTGCCATCTTTTACCCAATAAAAACCATCATTGCTGATTCATCAGAAATTTTACGACTCATTTATTCTTAAATAATTGGCTGCCTTTAAAGAAGGGATTGAACGGAGAAGTCTTTCTAAGTGGAGTAAATGGAAATTTTCACATACTTGTTTGTGTTTCAAAAGCCTTGCTGAAAACAGGGTACTTAATTTGAGTCAATTCCACTAAGACCAACTAACTCACTAGGACAATAAAAGCCTGTGATTTTGCTCTTCACCTAAGAAGTAATGTAAAAGTCTTTAAGGTGCCTGGAAACGAACAGCATAACAGAGTTTGAAGGTATCCCCTTGACGAAATAAAAACTTCCCCTTTTTTTTAGAGGCTTTTTGCGCAATTAATTTAGATCTAGTTATTTTGATGTCTTATTTCCGCTAATGCAATTGGTAGGGCAAAAAGCGCCACTTAAGGCTGCCAATTTTGCATTGCGAAGTAGCCGTTACTGTTTAAATTCGTGTTTGTGTGTGTCATTGCCATCTGATCTCTCCTGATTTCGATCTATATAACTTTTGAGATTTTATAGGAGTTATTCAAATATTTATCGAAAACCGATACAAATACAACGAATAAGTAATCTACCGCGTTCGTGCACTATTATAGTGGCCTGCCACACCACCCGCGATGAACTTCCACCATCTCAATCATCGACCATAGGTGTTTAGCATGTCTACATTCTTACCAAAAATAGTCGAAAAAACGTTATTAAACATTTTCTCGATAATGCCAGTATTGAGTTCAAACTGCGCAATGAGCGTCATAATCACTGTTGTGACGAATTCATCCTAAGTCGCTTATATAGCCTTTTGATATGGCCAATTGCCCTTCTCGATACTATTTTCATATATTTTGAAAAGATCGGTATTGGGTGTTTTGATTATAAACGCCTTTTATACACTAATGGGCAGACACACCAAAAGCAACCAAATCAGTACCCGCATGAGTAGTATAGCCCTTGGAAAATTCCGCTGGCAATTCGCCTTGCTTTTGAGCTTTTGGCCAAGCTTTATCACTTGGGCTTTTTGCGAAATGGTCCATGCCAATGTATTCATATCCAGCCGAAATAAAGATCGATGCCTTCATTTTAGCAAATTCCAAGCTTCATACTTGGTGATGGTAAGCTTCTCATCCAATATACGCCGTTGAGATCGAAACCGTTCTGGCAATATGGGCCAGTAATTAAAAGGGAGATCTCTTTCTGGCGATAACGCCACGACATCAGCTAACGTGCCCTAAAACCTTCCATATGATTGATAGGGCAGCCATAGATAAGAATTCGAAGTTTAATCGGATTTGATATTTAGTTGTTCTGCCATTCGCCTAACCAAATCGGCTTACCCATTTTTATAGGTTGAATTCGATGGATAGCCTCTTGAACTTAGAATCAAAATCTTTGAACGCCGATTAACTGATTCTATTAATACCCATATCGGTTAGTAACTTAAGCTTAGTAGTAACGTAATTTCACGCGGGCAATTTCGATTACGTGTAGTCTTGAGTTCCGTCATTATCAATTGAAATACTGCTTTATGCACTAAACAACGACCGAATAAGCTCTTTCTTGTTAAAAAAGGTATCGGCAAGCGTACCTCGCCAAAATGAAACTGCGTTACTTTTTGTGTTGATCCAGCTGAAGGCTTACGCAGTCTCATACTCTTCAACCCAAGAGCTCAACGTATTCGACACCTTATCATACTGCTTAGTTCCACAATTTATTGCAGGCGCAGTAATTAGCAAAGTTGCCACAGAAAGGAATTATGGAAATACAAGCTAAGCGCGGTTTTTCTGATGGCAATTAGGCATTCTTATCAATCAGAGCTATTTTGCTTATCGTTTGAGTCTCACATTGTGGCGCTGTTAGGGGTAGAAGTATTATAGCGAGGTCCAGATAAATGTACTTGCCAGATAAGTGAGGAGTCCCAGATCATGATTTGTTCCTATTAAAATTTCATAATAGGAGTGTACTCTTTTGTAAAGTGGAATCTTCTGATCCAGATCAATGATTACCGTCCCCGATAAGAAAGTTTGAATGAAAAGCGTCGTAGTTTTATAGCCAACAAGGTTCTAACCCTCTCCTCGAATCTGATCTAATACTATTTTCAAAAATGGTCATCAATGAATACTCTCCCTTTTTTATTATCGCTCATGGCGCAGGTGCCAGGCACAACAACACCTTCTTAAAACGGACTTTTGTTGAGGAAAATTTCAGGCAGAGAAAGCACACTATCATTCCTTCACTTTTTCCTACATTGCAAGAGCAGGAGCTGTTCTGGCAAAAAGAAGACCACCCCCTCAGTTTCATACTCTGATCCCCGAATACAGCTGATTTTAATTAAACATGAAAGCAGCCTGTATTGTCGGTGCGCAAATCAATGGGGAGGGGCGCGCTTTAGCGACGAGCTAACAGAGCTTGCTATGGTAAAAGCAGTAGTTGTTTCGGCTATATCCTTTTTTATCCAGCGGGTAAGCCCGAAAAAAATAGATTAATCTTTCCTATTTCAGAACTTCAGTTCCATGTCTCATTATTAAGGAAAAGAGATCAGCTCGGTTCTCTATGAATGGGGTAAATCCAACAATCGCTACCGAACCTTGTTGAAATTATTTTGAGGTTAAGAAGGCCCTGATCATGATTTTAAACACTTAAAAACCGGTAAAACAATAAACGACACCATTTCAGAATTAGCAACTAGCACTCATTAACTGGTTACAAGCAAACACTTAAATGGCTCACTAAAGCTTTGAAATTTCATTGAATAGATAAATTATTTAATTAACCCTCTGAGAGGAAGATTTATGGAACACCACGACTCTGCTTGATGCAACCGATTTAACTTGTCCAGAACCTTGTAATGATGCTGCATGTTGAAAATGCGAAAAAACTATTCTGCTAAACAATTTTTAAAGGTCATGCGCGAAGTGAGTCCTTCAACAACACGCCGAATTCCGAAGGTTCTGTCAATTTCTTGGCCATAAATTAATTCAGCAAGAACCAAGATAATGGCTGTTATTACTATTTGGAATATGAAAGAAAGAAGAGAAGTATAAAAGAGTCTAGATTACTTAAAATCTAGACTCTTATTTATATCGTATGTGATGAACCGACTCACTTAAGCGACTTTGTTTTTTGGCATGATCTTTATGACCTAAGAATCGCACTTTGATAAGTATATGCAAACTAGGAAAATCGCCAACATCGACATCCAATTCGAAGCTGGCGAACAACCACATCATTAGACGAAATCACACCTCGTATTGCTTTGGTGTCTTCATTCATAACAGCAAATGTTGCAGTAAATTGTGTCGTTGACTAAAACAGGAAGTATTTCTCAATGTCTGAATTTTCAATGAGGTATAGGACAGCGCAGGTAGCTCTATCTTTTGCTCTCATCAAGTCAGCAACATTAATTCCGACGTATATGAACCCATTAGCGATCTGTTTTGATAAAAACATCATTAAGGAAATCATTTCAAGACTATAACACCAATGAAGTGATTATCTCGGTTTCAACCACTTTACGATCCAGCCCACATGCTCTTTTTTCTCAATTGAACAAGTTCGTCTGCACGTGTCTTGCGGACTCCAATAACTTCGTGGCCCTGTGTTGTAAATTCTGTAAAAACAGATAATAGCCAGAGGAATAAATATTTATATCCTTCTGTTGTATGCAGGCCCATATAAGGTGTTAACGTCTTTTGTATTATACATAAGTTAGTGTGTTTTTTTCATGATTAGAACCTAGTAAAAATAAATAAATAATTTGGGTAAGTTAAATCAATGAAAGAGTGGTGGGGCTCGTGGATTAATGATTGTCGCTAACGTTAGCGACAATTTGGGAAAGCAGGTAAGGACGACTGGCCAGTGAACGTATACTGCATAAATATCGGTTGTTAAAAGCAAAGAATGGTGCTAACAATACATTATCTGATCCGTTTTCTTGATCTGGAACAACGACTCAATCACACTTTTCTTCATTACAGTAGGCTTCTAACCATACGCAATTGATTACTTCTTTGAGCATTGGCGCGCTGAGAAATCGTCGAATAAAGACGATAAAAATCACGGCAATGATCCATCAGATAATTGCATTTTTCATGGCGGCTATATCCCTTTCTAACCTTGTTTTATCTACTAAAATATAGGCCTGCCGCTTGGGATTACCAGGTCTTTTTTTGAAAAAAACATCTATTTTTCACGATCGTGCACTTTTGTCGGGTCAAATGCGACCTTATTTCAAATAAACTTGATCTAATGTCGCCATTCCCTTCTAGATATACTCATTTTTAATCTGTATGCGAGATTTATTTATCCATTGGAAGTGTGTTATGAAAGCCGCTTTGCTAGTAAATTTGGGTTCTGTTCTTAAAGATCGAAGAAGATATCGCCAAACCTGTGATTGAGCTCACCAAATACTTGTAAATCCATGCTTGTGGCGGTTTGTCATTACGGACTGCCTGCTTGCCACGGAGAACTGGCCGGTAAACCCTTACACTCCCCTTGGTGCCTGGGCTCATGAAGGTGTTGGCCGAAGTCGTTGGAATTAGGTGAAGCGCCAGTTAAAGCACTTTAACACTGGGGATCGAGTGAGTTCTTTATCCCATGGGCTATATAGTGCATGCGGCCACTGTGATACTGCCTAAGTGGTAATGAAAACTATGCTATGTCCCAACAAACTCAGGATATTCAGTCAATTGGTAGTTCTGCTGAATTTTGTGCCGCCTCATGCTGATATGTCGTAAAGATCCCCGAAGGCCTTAGCCCATATATTGAGACGGCACCATTATTTTCGCCGGTCCGTAACAACCTATAAAGCTTTTAAAGTATCAACCGCTAAACTGGGTGATTGGGTGAGCTATTTTTGGCATTGGCGGATAGCCAATCTTAGCGGATTCAATATTGCGGTCGCGTATGGGGTTAAGAGTCGGTGCTGTGATACGGGCTAAACCAAACGTGACCTAGCCCATTGTCGCTTTGGTGGCTTGAACATTACTTTGACTTTAAAACCGACGATCGTTGCTTTAAAAGGCATTTCTCGAAAAAACGGAGTGATGTTACACGCAGCTGTTTTGGTACTGCTGTCAGCCAAGGTTGCCTTGGCTTTAGGACAAAGTTAACTGATGTCTAAGGACGTGGAGGTAAAATGTCGTATTGGTTGGTTACCTCACCAGAAGACATTTTTTTTTAGCCATTGCCTACTAATTCAATACCGCTTCTCAATGGTTGTTCAGTGTTTTTGGGGGGTCTTATTTTGGTCGGCACCAGGGAAAAAAAAGATCCTTTATTTCCCCTCTCTTTTTTTTTCT
>Ga0163217_1017323_pt1 | contig 12175 bp, 15 predicted proteins | sample SynspAceP_FD_185933 | JGI IMG/M metagenome (GOLD analysis project Ga0163217, IMG submission 185933) | Saline lake microbial communities from Ace Lake in Antarctica - Synechococcus sp. Ace-P (PacBio error correction) | ecosystem: Environmental > Aquatic > Non-marine Saline and Alkaline > Saline ... | reverse complement strand
AGTTCATTGCCCAATTCCAAACATATGGGTCCCGAACTATGTCGCAAAGTGTGGCAGCTTACGGGTTTATTGAATCTTCACATGGGTGTGGAGTGCCTGCTTCAGGCTTTTGAACACGGTTGGATTGAGGATGATGACGACTCTGCTTCCGCCGGTCAGTTGATTAATTCATGGAGTCTATGTTGAGGAAAACAGCCACTGGCCATTCCCGCAGGTTGAAAGCTGCCCTTGTCAAGGCTAGGACATACTGGCAATTGCACGCGCCCCATCCTGCTTCCAGGCTCTGTCTGATGAACCTTTCTGACAGTTAAACAGATGTTTGTTGAGGGGGGTGATGAGGGGAAATGAATGATTGTGGTCCTGAGTACCTCGCTGTGACCGTTGCGAATACGAAAACTTTTGTCTACGCAGCTCAAGGCTCTGCATCTGAAGCTGTAGCGTTCCCCAGGTTCGTAAATCCGCTGCCATTGAGCAAACTTGCACGACATTAAACTTAGGATTAGACATGGCTACGTGTGAAGTTACCTATCCACGTCTTCACTGGCAATAGAATCAAGGGCAGCTTGTTCCTGTCTGGGAATCGAAGTCCACCCATCGAAGCATCGCTCCTGCACCTCGCTTCCCCCACTCTCCCGCCCCGCACGTACCCCATCGCCGCGTTCACAACGACCCCCCCACGACCCAACGCAACCCTCAATGTGAAGAGGCCTGAGGTTGGCTTTGAGGGGTAACGCCTTCAACTGTTGCCAGGTGAATCAGGAATGATGGTTACCGTTTTCCTTAGATTTCACTTAGATTGGCGATGTTATGATGAATACCAACGCCCCCAAAACAAGCCGGACTCCCCGACATTCCCACCCTGTACTCCACTACGCCCCTCCTTTTGTCCTCCTCGGGCCCCCCCCCCCCTCCCCATAACCAACGTGCCTCGCCCAGCCGTCCCTTGCCTCTCTCCGCACCAGTGTGAGCCCGCCTGCGAGCGCAGACTCCCTTCCAGCTATCGATCAGGCCCTACATCCCCGCACACGCCCTAGCCGGCCTTCTCTGCAGGGCCACACGGCGCCTCGCCATTCCTCACCCCCCAGCTATTTTCCCCCGTTCGACCAGTGATGCTGATGGTTGACTGCTGTGATTATGATCTGTGTTCCTCATATATTATAATAGATAGAAGTGCTCTGTCTACTATCAAGACACTCCTTAGTATCAGCCATATAGCTAACACTTCACGGCACATAGTGGATGGTCTCTCGTTCCTTTGGTGTCGCGGTGCTGGTAGTCATATCAGTACATAATAACATCTATATAGCGCGCAGCGCTCACCGAGCCGCGCGCGTCCGATCGCGCGCGCGCTGGTGCGCCTTCGCGCTCCCCTCAGTCCTCTCCGCCTCTCTCCGCCCGCTGCTCTCCTCCTATTTTCACATTCTCTCCTCCGTTCCGCCGATCTCTGATATAGAGCGTCATCGACTACTTCTTTCACCACACACCACACACATATGCGCCGTACCGTCCCATCCCGCGCCGCTCTCTTGCCACTCGTCCCGGCCGCCCAACTTCTTACCCGCTCTGCCCAGACCCCGTCGCCGTCAGCGTTCTCCCCCCCCTTTGCGCACAGCACAGGCTCCGCCGCCACGGACACACACCCTCCCCCTGCACCTCTGCCAACCCCACTGGCCCCCGCGCATTGATTGTGGAGCTGCGCTGTTATGAAAATAGTTAGCAAATCTTTCACTTAAGTGGCCTTCGCAATTCTTTGTCGCAGTGACTGCTTGAATAACAAAACAACTAGGAGCCCAAATTGCAGCAGCTTCTTGGGCGGAAGCGAGTAAGGTCAATGGCTACAAAGTAGATTTTGTTCTTCGGATTGAGAGGAAGCGCCAGACACGTTCATGCCCCATCCCTCTACCCAAACCAAGGGGTTTGAACCTTGCCGGTGACCTTGATCGGGTTGTAACATCCTCGTCCGGTCGGTGAGCCCCGTTCTGGCAAACAGCTCAAGTTCTGACCAATCTTCCGAAAAAAAGCCGGGAATCAGGTCTTTCATAGCCCACAATTGGACGTTGGAAAGGGGGTGGACAGGCGGCATCCAAAACCCAAGAGTTGAAAGCAGGGCGTCAAAGTCATTGGCATCTCAATTTTTCTATGGTACTCACAGATCAAAGGGTTTCCACGCCAGGAAATGTCAGCAATCGGGTTGCGCTTGGCCCTCCTCTATCGGTGGACTAAAACGGTTCCGCCACGAGCTGTTAACTGCCACAACTGCTCTGTGTCAAAACCCATGGTCCACCACTGGCATTTCGCAGAATTGTAATGTTGAACCTCGGATTCAAACAACATCCGATGGCTTGAAGGACAGCCAAGGCATGCTGAGAGTTGGTAGTCTGAGGAATCGCGAGTGGACAATCCCCTCTTCATCCAGCTGGCCATTTGGAACCAAAGCCAAGTTGATATTACTGACCAGGTGGACATAATATACGGAGATGGCGTCGTCCGTGCGGCTGGCGAGGTCGCGCATTAATTGCACTTGCGCTCACATAAATCCATTTGCAACTTGATCTGGCTGAAGCGTGCTGCTGGCAAACGCATTCACAGGGTCGGGAGTTTTCACTGGAGAGTGGTCTTTCCCATTTCCTGGGTAGGCAACCAGATTCAACGCCAGTTTGTCTTCACCTCGCAATTTGTTGAAGCGCACAATCGTGGCTGAGCACCACATCGCTGCCAGCGTTCCAGGGGAAAATATTGCGAGCAGACTCGTGGTAAAAGGGCAAATTGCTTTAATTCTTCGATCAGTTATCTTAGCCTCGATCCTATGCTGAATTGTTGATGCCAAGGAGCCGCGTGCCGACTGGCTTTGATTGCATTGTTTGATTTCATGGATTAGTTATCGGAACTGAGCGTGAAAAGTTGTTAATTCTTTCTTGGTTAAACATGAATCGGTGAGCTCGTTCTTCTTGATTTTGAATTTTGCTGCCTATCGCTTTAATCTTGCTCTGTCTTTGTTTTTTCAATTGCAGGGGCGGCAGGGAGGGTCATGTCTCTTGGCAACGGCCCATTTCAAACGATAAGGCCCGCGGCCGTTGGTCGTTCAGATCGATGACTGTGAAGAATAGAATTTGGTACATATTCTCGATTTCGCAAATAGCTAATTCTAATTTGATAGGCTATGGGATCTTTCACTCGCTGCCCTGTATCTGTGGGAGCCGCATTTACTCACCGACTACGTCGCTTCTGTCAGTGGAAGCTCCGTGACCACTTGGATGTTTCCAACCGAGGTGAGACGGCAACGGACGGGCCATGGCTTTGACGGATTCACTCGACCGCTGCAAGGCTGGCGGTTGCCAGGTCCCTTCAGGGCGATTCTTTGGGCGCCAGTTTAGAGGCCGGACATGACCAAATAGATCGGGCTTGTGAGGCTGGCAGCCAGCTTGGCTTCCTGCCTTGCCGGTGAATCTTTCTGGATGTGGATGTGAGTGAGCCGTCGTGATGTTCATTTTTCGCTTGGGCAGCATCCGCGAGTTGATCAAGATACGGTTGATCGGTTGTCGATCAGTACTTGCGTCTTCCGTCGTACCATGGTGACGGACCAGAACGCATTGACGGGTGGCAGGCTGATCGGCCGTGAAGGTGAGTGTGTAGACGGTTGTGCTGGTATCGCTTTCTTTCCGTCTCCATCGGTGTGCAGCAATGGATACAAACACTCACAGCTCATTTGCCATAGATGGCCGCCATGGCGGCGGCAAAGCACGACGGAGCACCCACGTTCCGCCCGGCCTACCGGCTCTCCTGCGCACTCACCCGACGCCCGTTGCTGGCTCCCGTCGCCAACCATTTTTTCATCCTTGCAGGGCGCGGTGGTTGCCTTGATTGTCCTCCAGACGCACTCGTCATTCCATGGTGATTTCAGCCTTCTGCTGGGTGACGTGCATCAAGGGAGAACGGCTTGCCCGCTTCTATGCCGATGGTTGGCCAAGCGTCTTTGCGCATGGGAATTTCCACGGCGGCTGGCCCTGTGGCTGGGGCGAAGCCCAAAACGAAATCAGGTGGTGAAGGATTGGTGGTCAGCCAGCCTCCTGTGATCGCGGGCAGGCGGGATGGCTGGTTGCGGTTGGTGGTGATGGCTTGTTTCTGAAACCTTGGGAGAGTGTTAAGGCCAGGTAGACTGATTTGGATTTTTACAAACATTTGCGATTATCGGCAGAATCAATCAACTGAGTTCAGATGATGGCGATGGAGAGTCAGTTCACGGCGGAACAGCTTGCCGTTCCATCAGGCTTTTCTCCCGATCAGTTCGACCTGCAATCGTCGTTTACGCGCGGCACATGTGTTCTGTTGCGCACTTCCGATGTACCCATAGTTGACGTGTAAATGTCACGGAGTTGGCACGGAGAAGTAGCGTTGATTCTTCAATCCTTGGATGAGATAGCAAATGAGTTCTGGCGTATAATATCATTCCCAAAGGATGAATAGGGCGATCGCTATTGGGATGTAGCAATCGCAGTGTCTTTCGGGGTGGTGGCGCGAGCTGTGAGTAGAGAGGTTTAAAGGTGCTTTGTATTCGGCTCCAGACTCTCCCGTCTGATCTGAACACCACTACTCCCGCGCTCAGCACCCTCCCCCTCGTACTCAGCTTCCTCACCACTCGGAAAGCCATCGATAAAAAGCCATCCTTTGCGATCTGCTTGGACGTTGACAGCGCGCCGGTTTGGCTTTGAAGCCGGGCTGGCAAGGCGGTAAGGCTTTAAAATGCAACAAAGGCGATAGGCCGCTTTTGATTATTCTGAGCATTGATACTACTTTCCCGCTGGACCAGCTGTTTTGGAGAGCTGTGTCGTGCGCTATTAAATTAGCCTGTTTGGATTCCGTATATTAGATGCGTCTTTGGATCACGTTTTGGTTTTTTGTTTCCCGCTCTGATATCGCGAGCTGTCGTTCTTATAGCGAATAATGCGCGCTTCTCGGATTGGAGCGCGGAGAGTGCGGACAACCGTGCAGGGCCCTGTCTTTGCCCCTCTTGGCAACTCCAGCCTTTGAGAGCCCGGCAGGGCTGTTCGTCTTAGGGAACCAGGCTGATTTTGAAAATGATTTGATTCAGCCCAGATGGTTCGACGCCAGCGGCAACCCTGTCGTTTCGTTGAGCGCTTCCGCTTTCAAAGCCCCCCTGCAGGGGTTCCGCATCGCTCCCTTTCCTGTTCGCGTCAGATAGCGGGCCGGCCGGTCGCTGTTGCCGTGGTCAATACACCTGGCGGGCGCCCTGATCGCGCACGCTTTGCGCAGCAGGCCGTTTCCCAGTCGGCGTGACGCTGAGGGTTGAAGGCCGCGCTCGTAGCCGCGCCGCCGCCGGGCGCCACGTACGGCCATCGCCGCTCACGAAGCCGTTGGGCGCCTTGTAGCGTTTCTATCCACCACCAGGCTGTGGCTGAGTGGCGGCGCAATCACCAGGCCGGCCCGCCAGGGACTTCACTTGCTTCGGACGCTCACTAAACGGGTCGCGTCGGTTGCAGCACGACTGCCACTGGTCATCGGTAGGGGCCATCAGGGTCTGCCACGGCGCATGCAGCAGACCTCCTCTTGCACTCCCAAGCGCGCCAATGTTCCGCAGCAGCCGCTGCGGCCTTGCCAAGGCATAGGCGAACAGCAGCGATGGCCGCTCCGGGGCGCCGCCACCAGTCTCAGGATCTCGGCGGCCACCTCTCGGCCCGGCTTGCCAGCGAGTAGAATTCGTTAGGCCAAAGTCGGCCTCGGGGGATCAAACACTTCGGCGCGCACCGGCTCGAACGTGCGCGCAGCTGGGTCAGTCATCCCGTTTTGTAGTTCGGCCGCTGATCAGCCAGGTCTGAACCGGCGCTGAGGCGGATCTGGGCGGAGCCCAGCACTGGCCGGCGCTTGTGTGGATACGCCAGGGTGGGCGTCACCCAGCTCAGCTCCTTGGCCGTAGTCCATGCGCTAGTAGCCCGATTCGCCTGGCCCCAAGCGCTGGCGCAAGCACGCCTTCGCCGCTAGGCCACGCCCAATGGCGCCAAACTGCCGGGGCGTGCATTGGTCGGCGATGGCCGTGGGTATCAGGGCCCGGGGCACGGCCGCCAGGGTCGATCCAGGCGTCAGCGCGGCAATACCAGCCCTGCGGGCTGAGCTGGATCAGGCCGTCGCGGGGCAGGGCCATGGCGTTGACGGTGACGACCCTTCCAGTAGCCATGGATCCCGCATCAGACCGCGGGACCCATGGCCTCGGACACCTTCGCAGAGGAGCTGGGAGGCCACAGGCCGCCGCCTCTCCGGCCTTGGCAGTGTGTTCTTGCTGGCAGGCCGATGTAATCCACCGGCACCGGACGGCCAAGCGCTTTTGCGGCGATTGATGGAGACAGTGAGGAGCACCCCGCCTGCGCTTGATCGCACTTGGCTGGGCCACCGCCCCTGGCTCGAGCGAATCTGGATCCAGTGCGTGATCCTTACGATGAAACCCTGTTCCAGCAGGCTGCGCCAAGCTCCAAGCCAAGCCGGCGCACTCGATCCTCGACTTGTTTCAAGCAGCAGGGTCCTGATCGCCGGCATCAGACTGGATCTGGGCGTGGAGCCCTCTGGCCGTATGGCCTGCCCGGCGAAAAGCTGCGTGCACGGGCTTAAGGCGTCTGCGGGAGCGGGCGCGAGAGCGGCCCTATGACCCGCGGGCTGCCCCGCTTTGCCAAATGGCGGGCGAGTGCTGCGCATCTCAGCCGTGGCTCGCCGTCGAGTCTGTGCGTGCGTAGAGAAGGCCTGCGGGCTCCGCTCGCTTATGCCGCACCGGTCCAGGACGAGGGCATGGTGCCGATCGTGGAGCCGCGAGATTCCTGATGGAATGGCGACCACGGATCATCCTCACCACGCCGCCCTGCAGGATGGGTACTGCGCACGCGTTTATTGAAGCCCTCGGGCTTCAACGGAGTGTTCCTGGGAGCGGCACCGCCTGCTCAAGCCCGTCGCATGACCCCTCCCCGGCTGCCATCTCTCTCTTTTTCCCTCTCTCCGTTGTTTGTTACCCCCCCCCCTCCCCTCCCCCCTCCCCCCCTCCCGTAATTCTGGATTATGCCCCCCCCCTCCCCGATGGTTGAAGAGAGAAGATGCGCCGTGGGGGGAGGCGTCAATCGAGGGCTTTTGAGGGCAGGCGCGACATACACAAATTACGCCCAGCCGCGTCGATCTGATCCCCCGAGTGCCCCCTCCAGGACACCCACACCTCCCGCTCTGCACGCCCCCCCCGAGGCGCGCTTCATAATACGCTCCGCAGCTACCATTCCTGCAGGCTGCGGCGGTGTGTGAGGATCGCCTCGTGGTCGCCATCCATCAGGATCTCCGCAGCTTCCACGATCGGCACCAGGAGCCCTCGTCCTGGACGGTGCGGGTCATCAGCGTAGCGAGCCCCAGGGCGTTCATCCACCGCCCACCGCACACGCCCTCCCGCACCCGTCGGCAACGCCACTCGCGCGCCTGACAGCCCTGCGCCGCAGCACCCCCGCCGCCCCCACTTATCGGCCACAAGCCGCGCGCCCGCGCCCGCGCCCCGCCCCCTCCGGGCATAGGCGCTCGCGGCCGCCTTCCCCGAGACCCTTAAGGCCCGGTCTGCACCAGCTTTCGCGGGCAGGCCACCGGCCAGGGCTCCACGCCCAGATCCAGCTTGATGCCGGCGACTCAGGCCCTGTGCTTTTGAAACCACACTCCGCGGATCCGCAGCGCGCCCCCCGCCTTGCCGCTGCGCGCTCAGCCTGGGCGGCAAGCTGCTGAACAGGGGTTTCTCGTAGCAGGATCACGCCACTGATCCATTCGCGAGGCCAGGGGGCGGTGGCCGAGCAGAGTGCGATACGCCGGCGACGTGCTCCTCACTGTGCTCCAGTCCAATCGACGCAAAGGCTTGCCCGATCGTGCGCGTGGATCATGGCCGCCAGCAGACCACTTGCCAGGCGGGAGAGGGGACGGCGGTCCGTGGGCCTCCAGCCCTCGCGAATAGGTGTCCGAGTTGCCATGGGGGCCAGCGGCGATGCGGGATCCAATGGCAACTTGGGAAGGAGTCGTCACCGTCAGCCTGGCCTTGCCCCCGCGGACGGGAGCCTGATTCCAGCTCAGCCCGCATGTGCTGTATCTGCGGCCGGCAGGACGCTGGATCGGACCCTGGCGGCCGGTGCCCCGGGCCCTTGATCAACCACGGCCACGGCCGACCATGCACGCACCCGGCAGTGGCCCCGCCCCTATCTCGCGGGCCCGTTCCGCCCAGCGGCGCGCAACGGCCCCCGCCCTGCTGCCCCCACGCCCCGGCCCTCCGCCGGCGGCACGGCCCGCACACTCGCCGCGCTCCCACGCCCCTGGCACCACCCGGCCAGGAGCCTGGACGCTGGGTGACCCACCCTGTCGTTCCACAGCGCGGCCATGTGCTGGGCTCGCCAGGATCCAGCCTCCAAGCGCCGGTTCAGAAACCTGGCTGATCAGACGGCGACTACAAACAGGGATGCGGGACGACCCCCATCTGCGCGCCGTTCGAGCCGAGGCGCGCCGATGTGTTGATCACGGGCCACCTTTGGTCCTACCGATCTACGCTGGCAGCCGGGCCGAAGAGGTGGCCGCGAAGAATTTCCTGAGCTGCGCTGGCCCCCGGGCCCCGCCCCCCGGCACGCGCCCGCCATCCCCGCTGCTGCCCTCTCCCTCGCCCCTCCCATGCCCTCCTTCGGCCCACAGCGCGCAGCGCGCCCCCCCCTGCCCTGCGCCGCGAACTGCGGCCGGCGCCGCCTCCCGCGCCGGCGCCGTGCACCCACTGCGCAGCGAGGTCTGCCTGCGCCATTCGGCGCGCCCGCTCTGCATGCACCCTGCAACTCCCGCGCCCCCCTGCCACCCCGATCCCACCGGCCATCCGTGCCTCGCCACACACCGCACCCGCGGCACCCGTTACCGCTCCGCAGCCTGCCACAGACAGCCTCGAACTCACTGGCAGGCCGGCTTGTCTGCACATTCGCCCGCCCCGCCCTCCCCCTCCAGCGCCCCACGCCTCCCCCGTTCGGCTCGGCATTGAACCCACCGCCTTCCCACAGGCGCCCCCACGCCCCCGGCGCCCCCTTCGCTCGCGCACAGCCCCCGCCTCCGGCATGGCCCCGCTTCACCGCTGCGCGCGCCCGCCCGCGCCCCCCCCCCCCCCCGCGGCCGCCCCCCGCGCCCCGGCCCCTACCCCCGCAGCCGCCGCGCCTTCACCCCCTCCAACGCCGACTCCGCCGGACTGGACCCCCGCGCCCTGCCTGCGCAGCGTGCGCGATTCAGGCGGCCCGCCAGGTGTATGTGACCCACGGCAACAGCGACGGCCTTGGGCACCGACTATCTGCGCGAAAGAAGGGATCGATGCGGAACCCCTGCAGCGGGGGCTTTTGAAGCGGAGCGCTCAGACCAAGACAGGGTGCCGCTGGCGTCGAAACCATTTGGCTGAATCCAAATCATTTTCAAACATCACTGGTTCCTAAGACGGACAGCCCTGCCGGGCTCTCAAAGGCTGGAGTTGCCAAAGGGGCAAAGATGAGGGCCTGCACGGTTGTCCCGCCACTCTCCGCTACCCAATCGAGAAGCGCGCATTCGCTATAGCAAACGACAGCTCGCGATATCAGGCGGGAGAAACAAAAAACCAAACGTGATCCCAAAGACCGATCTAATATAGAATCCACAGCTATTATATAGCGCACACCGGACACCACTCTCCAAACAGCTGTCCAGCGGGAAGTATTCTCAATGCTCACACGCGCACCACCACTCAACCTTCCACACAGCCGCTTTCATCCCTTCGCCCCTCTTGCCTTGCCCTTCTCCAACGCGCCGCCCCTTACCCCGCCCCCCTGCGACGCCCCCGCCCGGCTCCAAGCCCACACACCCGGCGCCCGCTCGCTCCACGATCCAACCCGCCAGATCGCAAAGGAGGGCTTTTATCGATGGCTTTCCGATATGGTATGAACAATATACCATATTCTACGAGTAATTTCATCAACAGATCTGCGGCAGCCCGCCCAATCACAACCCCACCGCACCCCTTCTACCAACCCCCATCTCCTCACAACACCCCACGCTCGCGCCCTCACCACCCCCGAACAGACCCTCCGCGTCCTCGCTCACACCCCAACAGCCCGCCCTACGCCCCCCTACCCTTCCACTCCCTCTTCTGGGATGTATTTACGCGCAAACCATTTGCTTATCTGCCAATCCAAGGATTGAAGGAATCACGCTAGCTTCTGCGTGCAACGTCGTTGACATTTATACACGTTCAACTATGGTACATCGACAGTCGCACAACAGGGACAACAGTGCCGCGCGTAACACGATTGGCAGCGTCCGAACCTGGACGGGGAGGAAAAGCCTGATGGAATCGGCAAGCATGTTCCGCAGTGAAAAACTGAACTTTCTCCATCGCCTCATCTGAACTCAGTTGATTGATTCTGCCGATCTCTCGAAAATGTTGTAAAAAATCCCAATTCAGTTCTACCGGGCCATTAACACTTCGTCAAGTTTCAGAACAAGCACAATTCACCACCAAGCCGCACCAGCCATCGCCTTGCCCGCGAATCAACAAGGAGCTGGCTGCACCAATCCCTTCACCTACCTGAATTTCGCTTTTGGGCTTTCGCCCCAAGCACAGGGCCAGCCGCCGTGAAATTCCCCCATTGCGCGAAGCGCCTTGCCAACATCGGCATAGAAGCGGGCCAAGCCGTTCTCCTGATGCACGTTCACCCCAGCAGAAGGCTTGAAAATTCACCATGGGAATGAACGAGTGGTCCTGGAGGACAATCAGGCAACCACCCGGCGCCCTTGGCCAAGGATGAAAATTGGTTGGCACGTAGCACAAAACGGCCTTCGGTGATCGCAAAGACCTCATGCGGGCAACTTCTCACTCACTGTGATGCCAAGACCGCCATGGCGAGGCATCTATTGGCAATGATCTTGTTGATGTTGTATCCATTGCTGGGCCACGGATGGAGACGGGAAAGAAACCGATCACGCACCAACCGCTACCACACTCACCTTCACGGCCGATCAAGCTTGCCACCCGTCAAATTGCGTTCTTGGTCCGTCACCATGTTACGAACGGAAAGACCGCAGTTACTGATCGAAACAACCCGATCAACCTGGTATCTGAAATAACTCGCGATTTGAGCTGCCCAAGCTGAAAAAGAACATCGGACGGGCTCACTCACCCATCCAGCTCCAGAAAAGATTCACCGGCCAAGGCAGCGGGAGCCAACTGGCTGCAGCCCCCCAATGGCCCGATCTATTTTGTCCATTGCCGGCTCTACTGGCCCAAAGAATCGGCCCTGAGCGACCTGCAGGCCAACCGCCAAGCCTTGCAGGCGAGGTCGTAGTGAATCCGGTTCCAAAGCATGGCCCGGGTCGGTTCGCGGTCTCAGCCTTCGTGGAAACAATTCCAAGTGGTCACGGGAGCGCTTCCTCGACAGAGCGGACGTAGTCGGTGCAGTAAAAATGCGGCTCCCACCAATACAGGCAGCGAGTGAAAATCCCATGCCTATCAATTAGAATTAGCGTATTTTGCGGAATCGAGAAATATGTACCACAATCTATCTTCACAGTCGATCGATTGAACGACCCAAAGGCCCGCGGTGCTTATCGTTGAGGGCCGTTTGGCAAGAGACAGGACCCCTCCTGCCGCCCCTCAATTGAAAAACTAACAAGAAGAGCAAGATTAAAGCGATAGGCAGCAAAATTCAAATCAAAGAAGAACGAGCTACACCCGATTCCATGTTTACAGAAGAATTTAACAACTTTCCAGTTCATTCCGATACTTAACTCCATTGATCAAACAATGCAATCCCCAGCAGTTCGCACGGCAGGCTCTTGGCCATCACAATTCAGCATAGATCGAGGCTAAGATAACACTGATCGCAAGAATTAAACAAAGAAGTTTCGCCCCTATTACCATCGAGTTCTGCCTCGCATAATTTTTTCCCCTGGAAACGCTGGCAGCGGATTTCGGTGCCAGCCACGATTGTGCGCTTCAACAAATTTGGAGGTTGAAGACAAACTGGCGATTGAGCTGAGTTTGCCTTACCAGAGAAATGGGGAAAGACACTCTCTAGTTGACAACTCCCGACCCTGTAGAATAATGCAGTTTGCCAGCACGCACGCTCCATCCAGATTTCAAGTTTTGATGGATTTAGCTGAGCAAGTTGCA
>Ga0163217_1087983_pt1 | contig 12176 bp, 9 predicted proteins | sample SynspAceP_FD_185933 | JGI IMG/M metagenome (GOLD analysis project Ga0163217, IMG submission 185933) | Saline lake microbial communities from Ace Lake in Antarctica - Synechococcus sp. Ace-P (PacBio error correction) | ecosystem: Environmental > Aquatic > Non-marine Saline and Alkaline > Saline ... | reverse complement strand
TCCTCACCTGCTTCTCATTCAATTTGTTCGAGAGGCTTATTTTCCCAGTAGCGATCTATCATCCATGCGCTACATATAGAAGGGGTGTCAAGGCAAGCGCAACAACTGCAATTTGTAGAGTAATTAATGATCCCTTACTCGCTAAAACTTGGCTAGCTCCAATTCCAAAAATATAAAAGGCGATCCCTTAACACTACAATGAGGTCTATAAATGGGAAACCAAAAGTGGATTCCTGTGCTTTGAGCAGATTTTCTTTTCTCCGGTGATTGCTCGAAGCTTTCTGAAAGGACGTACACATCGTTGAGTTGTCCTAATAGGGAATGCAGTCCAATGAGCCAGGATAATTCCTAAGCCCTTGCTCTACTCAGATGGTGTTGGAAAGCATAGCTTCATATTAACTCTCGCTTGTCGCGTTGTGCATTTGGACCGTCTAGCCAGAAAATCAAAGCAGATGTACCATGTCACAAAAACTGATCACCAAAACAAAGCATAAGCAACCAATCAAAGCTGGTTAAAAAACTGATTTCGAAACCCTTTTTGCGCAAATACTCATTAATAATATCGGTGGTAATGAATTACTACTGGGCACAATCACTGCGCCAGCAGTAAACTTAAATCCAGGATATAAGTGTTCAAAGAAATTTCCCAATTGGACCAGCCACACAAACCCTCGCCCTTTGCCCCCACCTCCCCCCCCCCCCCCCCCCCCCCGGATTTAACCCGCAAAGTTTTTTCTGCAGAAAAGATCTTTACGCAATAATCTCAGGCCAGGACCGCATTTTGTCATAAAATATACTTGGAAAAGGATGATTGAAGAGGTTGCTCTTCCGGAGTTTTTCGTTGACATTCATTATTCACTAGGTTTGGCCTTTCTCACTCATTCGCTATCAGTAAATTCGGACTCGGTGCTTTCAGCTAATAGTCCTTTCATTTGGCGTACTCTCTCGATGAAAAATGTTCTAATTAAAAGCTTTTTTGCCCCACAAAGTTTGTGCGATTCTCCCGCTTGCTTGGCTGTACTTATGCGAATGTTTAATCAGCGCGCTCACGATCTTGTTTCATAAAGGTGATCTTCGTGGTAGAGTAACATTGCTCGTCGAATAAGATTTTTAAGGCAACTGGGGTCGAAAAATCGGTATCAGAACAAAAAGCTTGTCGAAGGAGGAAGAGGATAGGTGTTATCTTTTACCTTGAATATCTCTCTCCCTGAGAATAATAATCAATCAGCACGAAGGGATTTATCCTTGGCACATAGCACTCAATTCCTTTTTCCTATTTTATCATTCACTAGACTTCTAAGTCCATTTTCATCCGGATCAAGACCCTGTGGTTGGGATTTCTTTAGGCTTTAATGGAAACTTATAAAACTTGAAATAAATTCTCGTCTAGTAAGAGATTCATTTCATTCCCGTATTTTGTTTCGATAATAATTCGATTCTGCTAGGCCAATCTTCGTGTCACTCCAGCGTAAAAGTGGTGGTAATTATTCTCGTTCTAAAGAAAACTTTGGGCCCAACAGATCGGATTAAAGGAGTTTGTTCGCTTGCAAGATTGATACTTGATTAGAAGCCCTAACATCCAAGGCTAATGCTCCCCATAGATGGCTGACTGAAATGTGGATCGATTCGGATACTTTACTTAAATTTTTGGCTTGAATCTGCATTTCCTCGTCCACAATTCAACAACAAAATTGCTGCCCAAATCTAAGGGATTTTTGGGCAGTGTTGATTTCTCCATGAACTGATAGATGAAGTATTTCCTAATACTGTGACTTCAAAATCTGGAATCAACTTTCTTCTCCTCTTCTTCTTCTCTCCGCCTTCGATTTCATGCATGAAACACTGCTTCGCTAGCTTATTCCAAGTTGGCAACCAAGTTCAGTTTATTCTATCCAGCATAGAGATTTTCAAAAAGCTTCCATCACGTGATCTTGAACACCTGAGAAGCAAGAATATTTCCATTTTTCCAAATTACACGATCTCCGACTAATAAGGCACTTAAGCCTGAAGAATTCTAAATATTTTACTTGATATATCAATACTAGATAGGTAAGCCTTTCGGCATGGATGGTAAGAGCTCTGTTTGAGGACAAGGGGCCATACTCCGCTGCCAATTTCTCTTCATTGGGAGTGAAGATATTAATATTGTTTTTTTTATCAATTGTATATTTACATAGTCGGTAGTTATTTTTAAATGCTTAGGATTGCACTTTCTATTCTCGATTCGAATGGTGAAGGTATCCGCTTTTTGAATTGCCTCCGCCAGTGATTTCTCGAGAGCCTCATATAGCGTTCAGAAATGCTTTCTACAATTTCATCTGTCATTTCAGACGGTTGTCATCCTTTCCTTGAAAAACGTGGCGATAAGCCATTGTCTCACAATTCATTTGGAAAGTTGTTTTTGAGTTACTCGTTTTTTTGATTTTCACGCATAGCTTCAGCATAAAACAAATATTCGGAGGAATCTGGCGTATGGATTTCATCTACTAGTAGGAATGTCATCACCATACTCCAAAACTCATACTTGTGTATCCACTTAATATTAATCCCCATTTCGGCAGCCATTTCTTGGGCCTCTATGGAATAGGCTCTGGTATATTTTTCCAGACTACTAAAATCAGCTTACAGATACGGATTCCTTTGACGCCGAAGCATATCGGATCTAGAAATTTTCCTCATCATGACCTGGTTGACTTTGGTAGTAGGAGTGATAATTAGGGCTGAGGAAATGGGTCATCTCATGCACTCTTCTTGGACATTTCAACTCCGCAACATCATTCTTTTTCCAGCTTATATTCTCTTGCGGCATGCCCGCCAATAGCACGGATTACCATTCTCTTTTGAATGGCTTCACATTTCTTACCTATCGTCACATTTGGATCTGGGGCGTTGAAGTTACCCTTGGGACCATGTCCGCTGTGGACTTTAGGGAATTTTAGCTGCTATTTGATTTAGAACCTTCGACCCCTTGTAAGGTATGGTTTTGGAGGCACTACGTTCAAATGCAGAAATCCTTGCTGAGGCGACCACCACTAACTCTTTTTTCAAAATATTATACGTCTCTTACTTTTCCTTGTAAAAACCCTTTTGAGTGGGTAAGTCAAAATGCAGTCTCTTTGATGGCGGTGGGTTCATTGAATTAAAGCTTTTGGCAAAATATAAAAGCTTTGCCTTTTCTTCGTGAGTTCGTTTTTTATTTTATTGGTTAATCCCCTCCTCGTAGGTTTCAGATTTGATAAGTCGCCTTTTTATTGAAATACATCTCTTTTTGCCATGGAAGAAGGCTTTATCGTATCTTCTGACTTCTTCCAAAGATTGTATCAGCTCGGATATTTACCTCGCCTTGAATTTTTTCTAATGCATAATTTGCTTCGAAATAAGCGGCACCATTGGGATGGTAATTTGTCTCTTGAATACAGTATTTTGGTACTGGTCAATTTTGGTTTGCTGTCTAGTGTCATCTTTCATAGTAACTTCTCCAATTCTGGCTGAGTAGGTGCTCTTTTTTGAACAGGCTTTAAGACCTCAATTTCCACATTGGGATGTATTCTATAGTTCTCCATCAGGAATCCACTTTTTTATAAAAACCAACTCGTTCTGGTTTTCCTCTTCATAATTTAATTCATAGGTTCTGTTCTAAGCCTCAGAATAATTCGACTAGATTTGATTTTTCCGTCAGGATAAATGAAAGTTTTTCAATTCTTCCAACCGCCATTTTTGATAATTAATCCTCGCAAATGGGAGTGTTCCATCTTCATCAAATCTTCAATATATCCAACAATTTTCTCTCGAGGAAATTTGCGTTTGATTGATACAATTACGAAGGGTGAACAATCCGATTTGCGCTATTTGCACGATTGGCTTATTGTTGGGAAAGTGTTTTGCCTTGATTTTTCCCCCTGGTAATTAGCTTGATCACCTCACCGCTGATTGATTAGTATACATAAGTAGATTCTTGCCTCGATTCACTCCGGGATAAAGCTCATACACGACCATTTCGCTCATCTGAGAATAGGCGTTAACCTAAAGCGTGTCCCATTAGCGGATTTAAAATCTTAAATAACCTTCCTTGTGATTGTTTTTGAGAGCCAATTGTACTAGTTTCCTTCCATATCAACGGCTTGACCTCACCTCAGCTTTCCCATTTATTCGAAAGTAATCTCTTTGATTAATGTTTTTTCGCATATAGTAGGTACGGGATTGATTATCTGAGCTGTCGTGAGCCAGACTCAGGAAGGTACAAAAGAAACCAGTTGGCGCATGCCTTACAATTATAAAAAAACGCAATGGATTACCACTGCGGTTTTAGTATTATGAATTATAGTTTCTCGATGACTAGGGGCTTGGAAGCCCTCCACACCATTGCAGATGGCCGGTACACCTATAGGTCTCTGATTTCTTGATGAAGGACAGAATTTTAGCGTGCGAGATGATTCTAGCGTTCGAGGCTCCAAAGAGGAGGTCCAGAGCAACCGCTCACCAAACACGTTATCTTTCATTATCAATTCACTTCCGTTGATTTGGCAGAGCTCCGCAGCAAAACGCTTCATTGGATTTCATAGAATCTACATCTTGCGCTGTAAGTCCAGCATTTTTAATTGCCTATATAGGATTAGCTTAAAGCCGGCAGCGTAGTCAAGTGGATTCAGTGGCGGCTCAGCATAGCTTATTTTGTAAAGGTTTTAAGCCAGTTCCCGCTTTTCATTTAGAAATCATTTACTAGCGCCGATGCACTTTCTTCATGGTCGACTGCAATGGCAGGCAGGTCACTGTACCATCTTATCAAAACAGGTTCGGACTCGCGAAGGGATTTTATCGACATCCCACGTCTTTAATTCTTCATTTCATCGATTAGGATTACCTCACCTTTTCGACCTTCAAAATTCGCACTGGGAATACTCGTCTTTGGAAGTATCTTTGCCCAAGAATCTGGCAAGTTCGCTGTTATACGATGAATGGCATAAGTATCTTGATTCTCTCGGGTGATATTACATTCTCGAAGCAGTATTATCTTGAACAATTTTCCCATCGAAATTTATAGTAAACTTCGAAAAGGGACGTTCTTTTACCCAAGCCGTCTTACAATCTGCATTTTTCCGTAGCTTATATCCAAAACGAGCCTTGGAACATAAAAGGAATTTGAGATTACTTTCCATTCCACGGCAAGGACACATCGGGATTTGTTTCCAAGCATGATCGATTGTGCTCCAACATCCACTGTTTCATTCCTGAATGCGCAACTTTATTTATTGTAAGTAACATGGGTTATTATATCCATCGCGCCAGGAAGCCTGTCTTGTTGGAGCTTTGTCCAAGGTTAGCTGAGATTACATTTACCATGAATACTTCTGACCTCTTCGAATCTACACCGCCTTGGCTTTAAAGTTCTTTGATGGCGATATTCATAATTCGGAATTGCGTGTTTAAGCGGATATTTACCTCCAAAACTTCCTAAGAGGATGTTTGACCGCGCTCGATATTACTTCTCTGATTCATTTATTATGTTGGGTTTAAATAAAATATTAGAAAAAAGATAGTTAGAGGAGAGCAAACCTTAGAGCAAGAATCAAAAAGATTAAGAACGATATTTCATGATATTTAAAATTCTTTTTTGAGATGATGCTTTCAGGTTAGAATTCTCAAAGTCTTAATTATATTAAATTCATGAGTCTTTTTTACCAATCAGGATTCCTCTTTTTGGTCGTTCGGTAGGGCTTTTTCTTATTCTGCCTGATGTACGAAGCTTTGCTGCACTCTGCTTCTCCAAAGATTTGAGCTGCTGCTCTGGTGTGAGATTCATCGCTTTAGTTTTTCTTTAAATTTCCTCCATGGCCATTTTTGGACGTTCAGCTAGATTTGCATCCATTTTGATCTTCGCATTTTCGCTGGAGGATCTTCGCTTTTATCGGATGGATCGGCCTTTTTGAGTTCTTTGGCTTTATCTTCTTTCAGTTTTTTCGCCTTGTCTTGACTTTCTTGTTGTTGCTTTGGCTTTTCTCTTTTCCTGTTTGCTGCTGCTTCTTGGTTTTGTGTTCCTGATCTTTTGCTCTTGCTCTGCTTATTTTCTTGGTCCTGTTCCACTTCTTCTTTTCGCGCTTAGTATTTTGTATCAGAGGGACTTGGGAGATCCTTATTTCGGTATCAGCGCTTTGATTCTTTTCAGTATATGACAAGGAGCGAGCAGCTTATTGGAAATAGTCTCCGCATCTGGGCCAAGGTTACTTCGACGGGCTTCATGCAAAAGATTGAATACAAAACACTTAAATGATTTTATTCTCATTGAGGTATTCTGGTGATTTCTCTGGCAGACTCTTTTAAGCAACCTCTCACACCACTTATGCGGCGCAACCGTTTTATTTCTGGTGTGGGCAAGATCATTCATATAGGTTAGAATGCATCCATTTAATTGAACTGCTCTCTTCTCAGATTTCTTTCGCTCTAAGCAAAATCAGATGGCTCGTTGTTTTCTTCTTAGCCTATTTGCTCCTGACTCCGTTGCATCCAGCCTAGCTAGCAATTCATAATTATGTCTTAGCGAATTATTCAAGGATATTTTGAATTAATGCCAGTTTAAACTTTACTTAGTGCGACTCAATTCTTTTAGTTCCCTTGATTTACACCGCTTTGTTGTAGGAGCAGTTATGAAGCAAGTATTTTGTCAGGGACTTGGGTTGCTTTGTCATAAACCCTACGCTTCGTTCACTTTTCGCATATGATGGCTTAGCCCTCAGGTCGAAATCCATATTTCTGATCCAGTGTATCAAATCTTCTAAAATGACTAAATGATGCGTACATTGATTCTTCCATATTCACGCATTTGCTGTCTGTTCCGCAGCGAAATCTATCGCCCCATTCATTTTAGAACTTGGTCCAAGATGGCAGGTATAAGAGTAAAAAAGCGGCTACGAACGTTTCATTTCAAGGCTCTTTTATATTGATCGTTTTCACAGGTGCATCATATCTAATATGATTAATGCAAGTGCGCCAGTAAAGAAATTTAAGAACTATTTTATTGGCCGAAGCTCCATTACACGTGAGCAGTGATCCGCTTCGTAATTGCTCCAGCGCGCAATCATGAAGCCTCTTGAGCTCTCGTCAGAAATCTCGAATTTGCCCATCTGTCTCCGCGCGATAACTTGAAGCGGAGTTCGGTCTAGATACGTGTTTGGAGGGTCGCCCTTGTTTGGGTGGGTCGTCCACACCATTTCCAGTCTAGGAATCGGGAACTTTCCAGCAGACTTCAGTGCCAATGCCCAGGAAAAATTTGTACCCAGTGTTTAATTTCGCTCCAATATCTTCGAGATCATCCCCGAGTTTTTTCGCTCAAGAAATCAAAATAATAGACTTTTGTTTTATCTTCTTTTTGACTTCATCGCTTTTCAATGCTCCAAGAGCAAGCGCAATGGACTATGTTCAAATCAGTGCCGAAGTGGGACTACCCGGGATTTCAGCCGTCAATGCTCAATTGTAGTAATTTGATCGGAAAGTTGAAGTGGAGCATGAGAAAAGCTTCTGAGCTGAAAAAATGATCAAAGTCCAATTCCGCTTCGAAGGAAGGCTTTTGGTTAGATTTAATTTCAGTTCAAATTTGATCCGGCCCTGCAGTCTGGCTGGGCCGATAATCTACGTCTTCCATCGACTGCGAAAGGTCAACTGCAATGAAATATTCCTTTCCTTCTTCTTGATTTCTTTCAGTGAATACCCTATTGAAGCCTGCAAAGCTATAGGAAAGCACAAAAATAGCAGGTACGGTTGATTATTTTGTGAATAATCTTCGCCTTCTCGCTTCTATCGGCGATTACGCCCAATAGCGTCCAAGGTAAATAAAAGTTATTAGCAGCAATATTTGCGGCTAGTGTAGGGTTGGTTTAGTCCGGGTCTTGCCAAATGCATGCCCTTGAAATTAAAAATAAAGCTTAATTGAAGCTAATTTTTGAAAAGAGGTGGAAGGAAAACAGAATGTTTTCATTGAAAAATTTAACAAACATTTAATCGCTTTGATCGTCTAGCTTTGAAGGTTTTCGAATCCAAACAACAAAATAATGAGCTCGAGTTATTAAAGGCACGTCTGATTATTTCGTGTTCTTTATGGTCTTTCAATTAAGTACGCGTATTTGGTCAGGGATTGCCACTTTTTTCAAGGTCAAGTTCCTAGATTTGACCAATTCTGTACATTTGCCTGGTGCTAGTATCTATTTGGCGAAGATGAGATTTCAACTGGGGTGATCTCTGATATCGAAGGGGATTTTCAGAATTTAAAAGAAACTTCCAAGGAGGCTTGTGATTTCCTTCTTTAGGCTATGAAAAGGACGATTCCGGGAAATCACAGAAAGGGATGCGATAAAACTAGAAGTTTTCCTGAAACCTGAAGAGCTTCCCTAGAAGAGGTAATTTATCCCGATGAGGAGGCCTGATGAGGCAAATCAAAAATTAGTACCGGAAAGGCTTCACTATCCCCATTTAGGAACCATTAAGGTATATTCAGCTCTATTCGGAGAGGTCGAATTTATTTCAGAAGTCTTCAACGTGGCCTTCCTGGTGTCAGTCGGCAGGCGAGGGTACCGGAGGGCTATTTGGTCAAGGTGCGGTCTCAGATTTCTAAACAATTCAGAATGATGGTGCTCCTGTATATTAATGCATCTCACTTTTTGGTTTTTCTCAGTATTCGCCATCCTGATGACCTTGAGAAAGTTAGAACCTATTATCAAGGGGGAACATGCCAGCTTCGTTTTGGAGGCAGATTGTCTTCGCTAATTGATGTTTCTCTCGGACAGGAACATAATAAGCAAGTTGTAAGAGGTGAGCGGAGGGCATATGGCGACTATTTCATATCCAGATTTACCTTAGACGGTCCGCTTTTTTCAGAAAAGTTCAACTTTTGCCATTTGGAGACCGAACTTATGCGATGTATTTCTAGGACTTTTCTTCCCATCCTTGATGTAAAAAACAATAAAACTTCACTTTCATGACCTTAGTGCAAAATTTGCGCTTCGACTCGAGGGACAAAGATAACTGACTTTTCTTACCTATCAAGGGAATTGATTATTCCTAGGTCTGTGAAATTTCTTCGGATCTTGGGATGGAGCAATTTTGTGAGTTCACTTGAACTGGATCTTGTCCTATTCGGCGGACTGCGTATTTGACTTTCTTAGACGCCTATATTCTATCTCAATTACAAAATCGAATTCGTGATCCTGAGAATGGATTTGAATTTGCGAAAAATCAACTTTCAGAACAGGAATCAGCAACTCGGAGCAAAATTGGTAGAATTTGGGAATGCACTCCTCCAATACGTTGAAGGATTTCAACCCGGCCAAGCAACGTCCATTGTGCTTTTGATTCGTGTTTCTGGGGGAAAGTTGATTTTTTCATTAATCTATTTCTCAGGATCATCGAATTTCTTTTGGTACATTTAGATAGAATGATAGGCGTCGAAGACTCAAAATACGCATCCGAACCGAATAAGGATGATTCCATTTCAGTGAACTCACAAATTGCTTTCTCATCCATCCGAAGACACTTTCCAGGACTTAGCGGAATCACTTTCCCTGTAGGTAGGAAGTTCAGTTTATCTTTGTCTCCGAGTCAAACGCAATTTGCACTAAGGTCTGAAAGTTGAGTTTATTGTTTTTTACATCAGGATTGGAAGAAGTTCTAGAAAGGTACATCCGCGATAGTTCGTACTGGCCGGAAATTGGCAAAAGTTGACTTTTCTGAAAAGCAGGACCGTCTAAAGGTAATCTGAGAAATCAGTCCCAATGCTCCCTCACTCTTACTTGCTTATTATTTCTTCCGAGAGAAACTCATTAGCGAAGACATCTGCCTCCAACGAGCTTGGCATGTTCCCCTTATATAGTCTACTTTTCAGGCGGCATCAGGAATTGGAATACTGAGAGAAACAAAAAGTGAGATGCATTATATACAGGAAGCCATCAATCTGAATTTAGGTTTTGATCTGCAGCCCTCTGAAATAGCCCTCGGTTACCCTCGGCCTGCCGACTGAACACAGGAAGCAGTTGAAGACTTTGAATAGAATCGACCTTCGAATAGAGCTGCGAATATTCTATGGTTTTCTATGGGGAGATAGTAGGCCTTTCGGTTATCTAAATCTTTTGTATTTTGGCTATAATGGCCTCCGGTCTTCGGATAAATTACCTCTTCTAGGGAGGGCGTCTTAGGTTTCAGGAAACTTCTGAGTTAATCGCATCCCTTTCTGTAGATTTTCCTGATCGTCGTTTCATAGCTAAGAAGGAAAATCACAAGCCTCCTTGGAAGTTTTCTTTGTTAATCTGAAAAATTCCTTCGATATCAGAGATCCACCCAGTTGGAAATCTTCATCTTCCCATAGGGATACTAGCACCAGGCAAAAGATCAGAATTGGTCACATGTCTAGGGACTTGACCTTGAAAGTGGCTCCTGCCATATAGACGTTTACTTATTGTAAGACAATTAGACACGAAGTAGCTCAGGATTGTCTTTATTAAACTCGAGCTCAATTTTTTTGGTGTTTTGGATTGAAACCTCAAAGCTAGACGATTCAAAGCGATTAATGTTTTGTTTAATTTTTCAGAACATCTGCTTTTCTTACACCTCTTTTTCAAAAATTTAGCTTTCAATAAGTTTATTTTTTATAATTTCAGGGGCTGATTTGGGATTTACCCGGACGTTAATCACCTATACAGCCCGCATATTTTTTGCTGCTATACTTTATTTACTTGGGCGCTATTGCGGCGATTAATCGCGATTAGAAGTCGAGAGCGAGATTATTCACTAAAAAGTCCATCCGTACTGATATTTTTGTGCTTTTCTTGTGCTTTCTCGCAGGTCCTTCAATAGGTTACTTCACTTGAAGAAATCAAGGAAGATAAGGAGGACTATTTTCATTGCAGTTGACCTTTCGCAGTCGATGAAGCCGTGTAATCGGCCCAAGCTAGGACTGCCAGCGGATTCAATTTTTGAACTGAAATCTACCAAAACGCTTTCCTTCGGTCGGATTGGGACTGTCATTTTCAGCTCAGACGCTTTTTTCAATGCCCATTATTTCGATCAAAGTGACTACATGTACATTGCGGCTGGAATACCGGGTGTCCACTTCGGCATGATTGAATAGTCCATTGCGTTGGCCTTGGGCGATTTTGAAAGCGATGAAGTTCAGAGATAAAGCAAAAAGGCTCTATTATTTTTGATTTCTGATGGCGAAAATTCGGGGATTGATCTTTCGAAGGATATTGGAGCGAATTTAAACGAGGTTGGGGTAAAAGTTTTTTTCACTTGATTGGCATCTTGGCAACTGATCTGGAAGTTCGGATTCTTAGAGGGAATTGGATTGGTGATCGACCCCAACAGGGCTGACTGCCCAACATAAATTAGCCGAAATCCGCTTAAGTTAATCGCTGCGGAGACAGATTGGGCAATATTTTGAGATTCTGACGAAGCTTCAAGAGGATGGCATTTGTTGGCGCGCTGAGCAATTAGAAGCGGGCGTCACTGGCTCACGTGTTAGTGGAAGGCTTTCGGCCAATAATATTTTCTATTTCTTACTGGCGGCATTGCATTATCATTATTAGTATGATGCTACCCTGTGAACGATCAATTGTAAATGAGCTTGGAATAAATTGTTTAGCTTTTTACTCTCTTATACCTGCATCTTGACAAAGTGTCTAAATGAATGCGTTGCGATAGATGTCGCTGCGTAAAAGTATTGCAAATGCGGCTTATGAGAATCAATTACGCATCATTTAGTCATTTTAGAAGAGTTTGGATACATGGTTTAGAATTGGATTTCGACCTTGGCTAGCCTTCAATATGCGGAAAAAGTGGACGAAGCGTTAGGGTTTTATGACAAAGCACCAAGGTCTCTGACAATAATTGCTTCATTTGACTTACAATCAAGGTTCGGTGTTAATTCGGGATAAAAAAGGGATATCTAAAGTTCGCTTCAGTAAGTTTGATCTGCATTTAATCATTGTCCTTTGAATTGAAGTCGCTAGACATAATTTATGAATGCTACTGGTGGATGCACGAGATCACGGAGCAGTTATAAGAAGAAACAAGCCGCCGCCATCTGATTTTGCGAAGCGAGCAAGGGAAGCTTGAGGCGACAGCAAATGGTGAGCAGTTCAGATTTAAAGATGGCCCATTTTCAACCTAAATGAATTGCTTTGGCAAAGGATGAA
>Ga0163217_1081840_pt1 | contig 12176 bp, 9 predicted proteins | sample SynspAceP_FD_185933 | JGI IMG/M metagenome (GOLD analysis project Ga0163217, IMG submission 185933) | Saline lake microbial communities from Ace Lake in Antarctica - Synechococcus sp. Ace-P (PacBio error correction) | ecosystem: Environmental > Aquatic > Non-marine Saline and Alkaline > Saline ... | reverse complement strand
GTGGACGTTACCCAAAACGCTTCAGGAAGAGTGAGTATGATACGTTTGGCGTGCTAGTCATCGTCACTTCGCATTTCTGCTGCCGTGGGTTGATGGCCGCTGGCATCGCGATTAAAGGGGTCAAAAGATAGACAACACATCGCCGTTAACGGTGTGCGCCATGACGGGTTTTGGCTTTTGTAAGGATTGACCCCACTCCACTGGTTGCTGAGTTAGAAGACCCTAATTTATTAGTGATACTTTGAGAATGGACAATTGCTGTCATCGATCCAAAATGTTGGTTTGCTTGAACAGGAAATTTTAACTGATTACTTTCAACGTTCTCTCATAACCTACAAATAAAGTAACAAAGATGAGGTAATGGGACACTACTCGGGAATGAAACATGAAAAAGTGAGTAAGTTCGGGTCCAAATGCTCAGGGCCACTTGATAGTGCAGAAAAAATAGGAGAATTGGATTGAAAGGAGGCTTTGTTGAAGCAAAGCACTATTTTGAATCTTTTAAATTTTTAGAATGTTCGGGCCCAATCGACGGAGCATGATTGTGGAATCACATGACCAAGTTTTTACAACGACTTAAAAAGACCATTCCTGGACCAAAAAAATTTTTGCATTGCCAGTAACTAAAGAAAGGAAAAAGGGATACCAACTCCTTGCAGACCAGAGAGATGGACACGCCCTATCCAAAAAATGGCACGCGCCAGGGTTATCTCACCAGATAAAAGACACTTGAGTGTATGTATAAATGTGACTCCAAAGAGTCCACAGGCCACCGAAAATACAATATGCTTTGGAATATCAGAATGATATGGCTTGAAAAAAATGAAAAAATAAGATTAGGAGGTAACACCGGCTATTCGCCATCAGAAGTCTCATTGACAACCTTATGACTTGGAAGCATCTCCTGATTTTAGAGCTTTTGATGTAGGGTTTATTGCAAAAAACAACATGCTGTTACTTTTTCTGCGAGATAGCCACTCAGGAATTATCCATTTCGTTGCAACATCTATTTCCTTCATTTATGCCAGCGTTGCGTGGTGGTAGACCTAAAGTGGTGTCACATGCTGTGCAAGATTTACATTGTGGTATTCTGTTTAGACCGTGCCGGTTTTGCAGGAGCCAGAAACGGGCCCCAAGTGCAATTGCTTTGACGTGGGCATACGATATTCTGATACGCGATTCTAGTACCCAATATGATTGTCGGTTCTCCGATGAACCGAAGAAGAATATATGGTGTATTCTAATTATACTGCGTATAAGAAAAAAATCATTGGGCCTGGGTTCACCGATAGCTGATACCCAACGATGGTAAATGGGGTGTATGCCCATATTGGAGAAAACACCCTTGAATAATCGATGAAAAATTGCGTCAAGGAAAGCGAATTAAAAATGGTGAGGATATTTGTGGCATTTTATCTTTTGGAACAGCGATCGAAGAATGACTATGCCACGAGGCTTTGCGAGGCGTTTAGAGAAGAAAATAACATTGCTGATTGCTTGTGCATTACGATTTGCTCATTTGCAAACCAGTGGATGACTCCTCGTTAGCAAGACGAAGTATTCGGGACAATTTTGATAAAAGTAATCACCGATGTAAGGACTCGGGTTGCTTAATGGTGATAGAAGTGCAATTTAGAATTTTGGCAGCTGGATCACCAATGTACTAAAAACACGACGTAGTTTAAGATTGGGTATTCCTGATGCACATTTATAGAACACGGTCGGCAAATGGAATTTACTTTAAGGAATGTGTTGGTTTTGGATCGCTGGATTGGAATAGCACAGCTGCCAGAGAATTGTTAGGAGCTAAAGGAAAAAAGCAAGCAGTTTGTAAATCATGGCAATTGGGAATAATAATTAAACGGGAGGGGTTATCTCCCGTTATTTATTGAGATAAAGTCAAAAAAAATACCGTTGAAAACAGCAAATTATAATGGTTCAGGAGTGGCAGGTTTGGCTTCCGCAGTTCGCTTAAAAGCACAAGGGATTTTGAGGTAACTGTATTTGAAGAGGAGCTCAAACTCGCGGGTATTAAACTTGCGTGTTGTCGAGAGGTAGAGGTTTATCGATTGGGAACACTGGTCCTTTCCTGTAATTTACCATGCCGAGCCTAGTGATGAGTTTATTTACGCTATTCAAATGAAATATCTTCTGACCATTTTTTAGCTAACCAAAACAGCAAGACGTAGTTTGATAACTGATTTTTTGGGAAGACGGAACACAGTTTTTTCAGCCTCAAAATCCATAGATGGGAATTTGCTAAAAATGCTGCAAGTACATTCAATGAAATCAACAAAACAACAATAAGCTTTGATTATTTAAAGCAGTAGCTTGAATATGAATTAACGGACTTCCTTGTTTCTAGGATATAAAACTCATTACAATAAAATTCGTTACTTTACAATTTCTGATACTGGCCTTAAAGGCAATACGTAATATGGGAATTGGATCTCAATTCTACAGTTAAACAAACTGGTAAGATGATCGCAGTTCAAAAGTCAAAAGCTGATTCAGATTATTTACAGATATGCCACGATAATGGTTTCCTCTTCCCTATAAAAACTCTGGAATTATGTCAATGATGTCCGACCTTAGAGACCTGCAGTTTGGAAACCTATTTTCCACCACCGGAGGGAATGAGAAACCATTATAGAATCTATTATCAATTTAGGTTTTTTTCTTGAGGCAAGGACGTCAGAATATCAGTTTAAATTGAGAAAAGTAACTTCCATTCAATTATGAAGGTAATAAGAAGTGTCAGGAGTTACAAACTCCAAAAGGACACTTTCGCAGGCCAAGATGTTTGTCGTTTCTAATATGGATGTGTTTTTACAGTATTGATCAGTGATGCCTAACTTAAAACCGAACCAAATAAAAATTTTAAGTCAGGAGAAAATCGAGCTTCCGGCAATTATTTTTATTTGGGTGAATTAAAAAGAGTTTCCAGAAACTGATTTGCACAATATTTTCTTGGAAACGATTACGAACAGGTAGAGTTTGACGCACTAAATGTGATAAAAAAGCGAAATTAGCAAATGATTCACCGTTTATTGCTGCACCACGTTAAGCTCTAAAGCCAAACATTCTGATGTACCGATGGAGGAGAACAACTGGGTTTGTAATGAGTAAAGTCTCCAAAACTATGTCGGGGCCAAAATTGGAAGGCTATTGTTTGCTGACTCCGCTCGTCAACAAGTATGCGGAAAAACTACAGCTAGTTGTCTTGGTTGAAGTATCGTCCATATTAATTATTCTACTTTTAAGGGCGCGTAGGCGGAGCCGGTGGGCTCACGCTCGGGGCGGATAATGTGGGGGCGGCGCGGGGCGGGGGCGGGGGACTGGGGATTCATTAGTGGCAGTCGCGGGCCGACAGAAAAAACATAAAGGACGTACCGGTGCTCTGGCGGCCGCTACCCCACCACGCCTTATCCCAGCAGCAAAATTGACTGACGCAAAAATAGGGTTTTTTTTTTCGGCCAGGGCCGCGCGTTTTGGAAGCGGGCGCGGGACTGGCCTCTGGGGCTGCATTCTGGTGGGGGGAAGCGCGGGCCAAAAAGGTATACCCTCGCGAGATTTCCCCCCCCCCCCCCCCGGCCCAACCCCCCCCCATGTCGTAATACAAGAAAAGGCGCGGATCAAGCCAGGCCACAGAAGCTCTTCTTACCAGCGCCTCATGGCGATCGCCGCCTCCAAACTTTTACAGTGATCGAAGCGGCCTTCATCAAGGTTCATTATTACGGAATATCAAGCCAATTCTAAATTTTTGCTGCTTTTAAGGCATCCTAACGTTCAGCAAAGACTTGAAGAACTATACTTTTGCGGTCAGCGATCGGTTCATTCCTGGAGTGGAATTCCTTTTTATGTTTAAAAACTCAGCGCATATTGTATCAAACTTAATAGCCAGATAGTTATGATGGATTTGTCAATCAAATTTATTGAAAGTAGGTTATCGAGAAAAAATTGGTGTGATTGGGTTAGTGTAATTGTCTGGTTGTTTCAACATTAGCGCTGATAATTGGATTTCGAGTTGGATTTCAAAGATTGCGTTTAGGTCACTAAACACCGTTGAACTTAAGTTTTACACGTGGGCTTTATTATTCTTGGAATATTTCCCGGCAGACCTGTAGTAAAAAATTGGTCCCTTTTTGCCATTTTATTTACTGCTGGAATGCTGCGTTGAGATTGATTGCAAGTATAGCAAACTTGCGAAGCCAATATCCATTTTGGGAAGTTATAAGCTGATGGCGAAAATAATGGGCTGGAAATTATTGGGATGTCTCCATTATTAGATTGGATGCAACTGGCTGTTTTAGTTTTTTGTAACCGACAGCATGGTAAATCTGGTTCTTTAAAATAAGTGGCTAAAAGCCTTTTTAAGGAGCTAGTTTAATGATATGTTTTGGATCTTCCGCATGGTAAGTGCGTTGCTCCAAATTGACTTTGGACATTTCCAAGATGGCGCACCACTCTTGATTAATTATTATCTAGTTGGTTTACCACAGCTTTTTTCATGCATTTGTTATCCAAAAAAAATGGGAACTGGTAGGAGAGTTTCTATAATTTCTCTTCTACAGCTTATTTTAGCGGCAATTAGTTTTCTTTCATTATATATACCTTTTTCTTAAGCATAAAGAAACCCATCAAATCATCGATTGGATGGGTTTATAATCGCTGGTGTTTATTTTTGATTTAGTCTTCTAACGTCGACTGTCTGTTAGTACAAATGTTTCCATAAACTTAGCATGTGCATTCACCTGCTAAGAAAGTAGGGCATCATCCATCAATGCTAAAATGAAATGAATGTCGGTTTTAAATTCCTTTCCTATCACATATTCGCCCAATTGTCTTCTCATTTTCTTTGATTGCTTCTTCACGCGCGTTTGCGCCACTGTGATTACTTAGAAATCATAGAATCGAGTTTGGGAGGAGATCACATATCCTGCATAAGAATGGGTATCTACACGCACGCCATGTTCCCACCTGGAGAATGATAAGTCGTGATTGCTCCGGACGTTGGTCTAAATTATTGTATGGATCTTCCGGCCGCATTTAATTCTACACCGAAATGGATGCATGCTGAGGTTCGTAGTTTCTACCAAGAAATCTGTAATTCCCTGCAGCAATTTTAATTTGTTCTTGATCAAGTCAAAGTTTAATTACCCTCTTCATGGTAATTATTGCTCTCTTGGATTAACGAGTATTATCATCTCCAATAAAGTAGAAGATTCGGTGCTGTGTCAACTAGAATATAATTTCCTACTGTACCCACGCCCTTCCGTAGTTTTGCAGCAGGCAAGCAGCTTTAATTGCGCAGCTCTCTCCCCATGGCCTTCTAACTCAGCAGTCATAAAAGGGGATGGAGGTTTCTTCCACTAGAATTTTTGGATGTCTTTCTCTGAAATAGAACAATCTCTTTCAGACATGCTTTGGCAATAGTTAACCGAATTGTCACCAGGCAATTGAATTTTCCAATGTGGCGAGCTCTTCAATGAATTTCTCCATGTACATGCGTTCAGTACTAAAAGCAGGGCTTTTGCTTCTTTTCGTGCAGAATCCCAAGCTCAGGTAAATCCTTCTCGCTTTTGATCACTTTCATTACCCTTACCACCACCACCGGCAGTAGCTTTAATCAATTACTGTGTATTTGATTCTTTAGCGTTCTTTTCTTAGCGGCTTCGCTTCAGGATCTAAAATTCCTTCAGAAACCCGGAACATACAAGGTACAAAACCTGCAGCCAACATAGTCGCTTTAGCAGATGTTTATCACCACCCATTGAACTCATATCATCTCGGAGGAACTGCCACCAATGGTAATTGTATTGACCGTTTTCATCACACGATTTTTTGAGAATTTTGCATTCTCTGACAAAAAATTCCATTAACCAAGGATGAAATAGCACAAGAGTTAGTAATTTCTGCCTGCAGCAATTTAATGATGTGTCATTTAAATAGGGACTTAGCTTGGGGCAGGCCTATACAAACAGCTTCATCGGCAAAACGTTACATGCAAACTTACTTTCTGCACTTTCTCCGGCTGTTGAATTTAAACGCCACTGTTTTAATGCCCATTTCCTTACGGTTTCTAATTTACACGCATGCAATTTCCCCTCTATTGCAATTAAGTATTTTTTTAAACATAGATGTTGGTTTTATTCTAAGCGATAACTCTTCAATTAAAGTTTGAAGGGTTTTATCAATACTGAGTTAGAATTTAAGCTAGGGTCAATCCAACAATAATGGTTGGTCGTATTTCAAACAGGAGTCATATCGTCCACCAATACGTTTCACCACTTTACCAGGAAACTTCAGCTTCTATTCATTTAAACAATTTCATTGCTTCGATGATGCGAACCACATCACCGCTTTATTTTGTACACCTACTTTCACAAAAACTGTGGCCTTGTCTGCGGTGATGAGGCTTCTATAAAATTACCAATCATTGGGATTTTATCTCATATATTCGCCGCTGGCTTTGGTCTCTGCAGTTTGAGCTGGAGCAGCTTGTGCCAGGTGCTGGAGCTGGCGCAGAGCGCTGCTTTGTGGCATTTGCTGCTGCCATGGATTGAGGCATATTGAGGTTTGCATTTCATTTGCATTCCTTGTGGCATCATTGTTGCTGTCCATACTTTCAGATCCTTTACCCTTTTACTTAGCTTGGTGTTTTATGTTGATTTTAAGTCTTATCTAATATTTCAACTTCAACTTAACTCCTGATTTAGCAACAAAAACTTTGAATAGCTCTTGAAATTTCTGTGATATTTCATATTGGTTGCTTTTTGTTGTAAGATTAAGATATAAATAAATCTGTATAATTTATATTTTCTGGTGTTGTAAGCCCATTTAATGATAATAGAGCCCCATGTAAATCCCACCACCAAGGCAGATAGATTAGGGTCTATCGCCCTTTTTTTAAGTTGATTTTCCCATCCCACCAAACACAATGAATAGTACATGGGGGTGGTGTTTTCCATATTGGCTGTATGTTTCAACATTACCTTTTTTATCACTTTAACGCCATTCTGCTTAGCAGTAGCATCAATAGATTCTATTGTATTGGCCTGATGTGGCACTAACCAAGAAATATCATACTGCAACAAAGGTGTGTTTTTTTGCTATTTATTTTCTGCCCCGAACATCAGCCATAATTGGTTACTGCAAATTAAAATACGTGCCTGACCTTCTTGATAGACTATAGTGCTCTTTTTGATCCAATTGTTTCATGATGATTGGGTGTTTAACAGAACGCCTGCCTTTTGATGCAAGTGAATTCCTTTACCTGACCCATCACTCGTTTAATATAGAATCTTGAATTCCGGTTTCCATCTGTATCCGGTTCAAAAGAACAGTGCTCCTCACCCATCACCAAAAATATACAAGTTGTTCGTATCTCCATAGTCAACTATGAGGGACATTTATCCCGCCCTCTACATATTAATCACTTCTTATACTGTCCTGATCTCAATAAATTTTGAACCGGTCACTAAACCATTAAAGAAAGCTAAGGAACAGTGCTGCGATTTAGACTCGTTATGCCCAAACCGGCATTGATTGCACCTATTTTATCGCTTATAATATTAGGCTGTTGCAGGAAAACCGTAAAAATCTGGAGTAACCGCTACAGCAATAATCAAGTTCCAATATTTCATCTGCTCCAAATACCTCTCTTTATACAGCAATTTTTGAATTGGCAGTGCACCATGCAGAAGTTCCCTAGGCCATCCCCTTTTGAATTCTTCGCTTTCTATTCTTGTTCTGCGCTCATAATCCATTCATTGTTAGGTAATCTACCTCGTTCCTTAACTACCTCATTGGTTCAAACGATATTGCCAGGTAGCATACCCCCTCCAATTGCGTGTAATTGCTGCTTTTGTTTGGTCATTCTAAATTTCTTTAGTGAGACTAGTGTTATAAATTGCGAAGATAATCGCGACGAATTTAGATGATTAAATTGAATAAAACGAAAGGAATATTAAAAAAAAAACTCCTTAAAAATTTTTTGGCGCAAATCATCTATTTTATTTAACAACAAAAGGCCAATAACCGTGAATCGTTATTGGCCTTTCTAAACACTCTCTCTCTCTCTCTCTCTCATCCAAACCGTCGAAATTTGTGATTGCATCTTGTTTTTCTAACCTTTATACAAAGTTCAGAAAATTAAATAGCAACTTCTTTTTCCTAATCACTACTGTACCCTATTGTAATTAAACTTTACCTTTCATGCCCAGTGAGCTTGTCGGCTAATAAATGTTTTGGCATTCCAGTAGCTGCTACATGTTGCTACCGTTGCTTTACAGCTGGTATGGGGGTTCTCCTTTTATCTTTTCTTGTTTTTGGATATTCTTTCGTTTAGGATGTTGCCATTTTTCTTATTTTAATTTACTTTTTTAATACTACGTCTTTTTCTCTTTATCTTTCTTAGCGCATCCATCGTGGGTCTTGCTCGTTTGTGCGTTGTGTCATCTTCCTCTGGTCAGCTTTACCACGGATCAGTTGTTTGATGTATCTCCGGATTCGCAAATCTTCTCACATCTTCATGAGCAATTCTTTCATTGGCACTTCAAATAAGTTGAATATTTTCATAAGATCACATGTGTTAAACCCAACTCCTGCTCATTCGCTGTGATATGCAATAAATGTGCGTCTTCATCATCCAAATGATTTTTCAAGTGATTTCTCTAACCACAAATTGCTGTATCTCCGATCAATTTCTATTGCAAATCATCCAAAACATCTGTCACATTCTGTGTTTACCATTCCATTTATACTAAGTTGCTAATTAAAAATAGACTGGACTTTTTTTCAAAAGTCACGATCATACATCAAACATCCAGCATCGACAAGGATTGAATGTCAAAACCACTTTTTAAAGAACTCTCGGCCTACATTGAAATCAAATCATGTATTCCTTCTTTTAAACCCTCAAAAAGGATAACCAATTTATTCTTTCTTCTTCACCGTTTCTTCTCACTTTTTCAAGGCGTCCAAAGTTATCTTAAATAATTTTTTGAAATATATCAATTGTTTTCAGGTATTATTTCTTCGCTCGAGTGTGTGTGTGTGAAGGGGATTGGCTGTCATATTCTTTATATCGAACTCTATTTTATAGGACGATCAATTGGCTTTGTATTATTGCATTTCTAAATGAAGATTCGTTAGCCCATATCTTTTTCCATGCAATGCATATCCTTGCTCATTCGATCTGGCGAGGTTCGGTATTTTTAATCTGCGGGTAAGTTGATTCCATTCGCCAAACGGAAAGCGTTTTAGCCGGGAATTAGCCCTCTGATCGTTGTACATGGCTTAGCGATCCCATTCAAAGTTTTTTGAAATTCCGGAACCAAAAAACCATCAGTGGGGGAAAGGACCAACTGCCAATACTCCTCTATTTTTTGCTTGCGTAATGGCGGTGGATAATATTTTTTTCTTCTTCATTCGGCCCAATAAAACCCATATCACCCGCAGAGGATTCAATCCAAAAAACTGCTATTTTTTGGTTTTAATGACTGGCGAAATTTACCATCACAAGACTTTTGCATTTAAATTAGTTTCTTTTAAATCTCCTTCAGTGGTAATTTTACCAGCGACTCTTTTGTGGTATATGTCCGGTTACACACCAAATTTCTTGCCAAATCATCTTACCATTAAACATCATACTTTCTTCAGACTCCCATCTTTCTTCCATCAGGTATTCAGTGTGACTGGAAAGTAAACATTCTCCTGATTGAATATGTCGTTTGATTAATAGGTGCTGTATTATTTAAACCATCATCTTTTTTGTCCATTAAATCTTGTGTAGTGCTCTTCCAATGAAAGCAACGCATACTCTTCGCCATCTTTTATTCAGCTGTTCCCCGTAACTCTAACTACATTTACCTATTCCGTATTCAACAACTAATTAAGTTTGCCAATTTTTAGGATTGGCTTCTTCTGGAATGTTGTATTTTCATGTAAACTTAAGTTTAGAGATGTTTAGTGCCATTCGGTTGAAAACTGGATTTTATTATAAGAACCATATAATAATTATGGTTCGCGAGCTTCAATGAAAAATTCGATTGTCTTAGTATATTGATTTAAAATTACGTCAATCCAGATCTCCAATATGATGTTCTCACAACAGAAAATTTCCACTTTAGTCAACTGTTGTTTCTAATTTGCTTTATCTTACTTAATTGTCAGAAACTCCATATTTTTTTGTCGCTGTTAAAATTCGCAAAAGTAGATAAAGTGCGGATTAATTTCCGTAAATATTGAAATTCAAAAGTATATAGTACAGATTGCCAGACACGAAATACCAGCGCACACTCTGTTTATGTCAGAGAACAAACATAAACTTCGATTCATAAGACCGTAAATCGTTATATGAGAGAAGGGCCTTAAGAGGAATTTTCGGGAATTTCTCTTTCCGCTGAAGGAAAGGGTCTCTTTGTATTCCATTTCCCCGGAATGCCACTATACTGACTCAATTGGGAGTTATGTGGCTTAACGAAATGAAAAAGAAGCTGAAGCCTGATGGCAGATAAAGTAACTATGGATTCATTGCATCAGAAATGCCAATACAACAAATGTTTGTACCGCAACTGGTTAAGTATTTGTAACTTTCTTAGAATTCCTGGGACAGTTGGTAGCATACATTTACTCAATCCACGAAATACTAAGGCAGAAGAATTGAACGGGAAAATCGTTGCGCTATATGGGTGGGAAGCAAAGTTATGCTTTGCAAGTCGGTCTCACCCTGGTTGGGGCCATCAATTTTTATAACTGAACTGCTTTTCAGAATTAAAGCAACTGATATCAAATTTAAAAGTCTGCAATGCATTGGGGCCGCGCCCCTCCGCAATAGTGCTTCAATTTTCAAACGTTAGAAGGGTTAGCCATACCGACAGTTTGTTAAAGGCCCTGAATGTGCCTACTGCGAAATGGATTCTACTTGCCGGTGCAGGATTGCACGAAATTGCTAAATGCTCGGTGGCTTCGTCGAATTGATCTCAAACGGGGAAAAATGCACTGGTACAAGAATGTGTTGGAGCTGTGCATGAGCAGCAGCCTCACCAACTAAAATTACCACTTCTAGCTACCATGATGGTTTGGGCATATTCGAAACCATTCTATGAAGCGATTCTAGAGGCACTTTGGTGCTGGTTTGAGTAGAAGTTCTGCAAGCAGAAAAAAACTCCAAAAGGTGCTCAAAGGGGATTCCTTTCGGCGTTTCTTCCATGGCCATCATTATGAGACGATTGGAACCTTACTTTCACGTGTGCAAGGGCACTGTGCAAGAAATAAACGTTCCAGCTCCTCGAGGGAGTACAGTTAGAATTGATTGCACTTCTCAAGAATCACTGCTGCCCTTAACGTGTGTAAAATATTCAAGCTTCTTGCGATTGGACACGTTGGTGCCAAAGGAAAACTGCACCAAAGTTCTGTTTACTGGGGAGATCCAATGACTACGGATCAATTATGATTGAGCAGGAATGTTGGTTTCAGCTAGCCAGGAAGCACCACACCGACTGTACACATACACGCAAGCAAGGTACTTTCAAGCAAGCTATATTCGGTGACAACGCCAGGCCGTACCACACTTCCTCCAATTCGAGCACACCACCCAAACCAGATACCGATATCCCGCGACTATCCTGAGATACCATCCGTGCAAGCAACAAAATTAATTCACTTTCCTAGCCCGTCTCTAATATGCTAGTGAAATTACACACTACTGAGACAACTTTTTCGTTTCCTGCTTTTCCTATTTTCACAGTGCTCCTACATCTTATTGCGCTACCTCCATAATAAGAGCTACGCGAGACAAATCTGTATGTCATCGTTTCACAATCAGTGGGTCTAAACCCTATTTGGATCGTAGTGCGACTTTTCACTAAAACTTTATAATTTCAAGACTTCCATCTTTCCATTGCAGCAGGAACGAAGATTAAAATTAGCGTATTTGCTTGGGGGCGATGAAGGGTTTTGTTTTAACGATAGATTACATTTAAATTTGATTGAAAACGGACAACACTGAGTTGTGAAAAACATTTTCAATGGCCCCAAGCCGGAGGTTATACAGCGAAAATGGGCAATGGGGAACAAAGGGGGGGGGTGGGCAAAAAAAAAGACTTTTCCCCATTCCTTTTTTTTTAACCCCCCTACATTCTTTTCTCTTTTTTTCTCTCCGGCACCCCTGC
>Ga0163217_1079794_pt1 | contig 12176 bp, 10 predicted proteins | sample SynspAceP_FD_185933 | JGI IMG/M metagenome (GOLD analysis project Ga0163217, IMG submission 185933) | Saline lake microbial communities from Ace Lake in Antarctica - Synechococcus sp. Ace-P (PacBio error correction) | ecosystem: Environmental > Aquatic > Non-marine Saline and Alkaline > Saline ... | reverse complement strand
ACACAAGAATTTAGAAGTGAAAGAACAAAATTCTACTTAACAGCGATAAAATTGAAAAATGGAATATCTAGGATAAACTCAACCCCAACAACGAGCCGCCGTCGAGCATACAGAAGGTCCCCTGATGAATTATAGCCGGAAGCTGGATCTGGCAAAAAACCGGAGTGCTCACCTATCGGATCCGCCCACTTGCATTCTATGCCAAAGGGGTAGATTGCCTTCATATTCTTTTCTTTTGACCTTTTACTAATAAAGCAGCTGCCCAGAAATCGCCACCGAATCGAATCGCTGGCTGGTCTTGAGCTCGAAATACGTGGATGAACATTCCACTCGGTCTTTGCAAAGATTCCTACGAGTGGAAATCCGGCAAGATTGGTTACCCTGTCCAACTCACGATCTTTACGGACGCAGATTGATTCCAAATCTCTGAATTTCGTACAAAACTTGTCAAAGAAATGCGACTGTGATAAAGTCTACAAAAGCAAAAACGCTGTCCTTTACCAGAATCTCAGGCGCCAAAAAATCGGCTTGATCTCTTGGCAAGCCTATCAAAATATCCAGTTGTCAAAGCAGATGTGAGCAGCGATGAAGCCGAAAATGGGTGATATTACCAGAAATACCAGACCGACTCTTTCAAAAGCCGGAAGCGATGGATTTCGATGATTGCTCTTCAATTGTAACAAACGTTGCTCTTCAGAGATCATCTTTGATGTGCTAATAAAATATCAGCAGCATCTCCGCTATGTGATGGTGGTGAGTTTCAGGACACCAACCTTTCCCAATTAACCCCTTTATTTGGAACACCAAAAAGCTAGCAGCCGTTCCACCAGAATATCTGTGTGTTGGCGATGATGCCCAGAGTATCTATGCTTCCCGCGGCGCAGATATCCAAAAATATCCTTCAATTTTGAAAGGACTTGATTCCTGACCTATTTGTGGTAAAGCTGGAGCAAAATTACCCCTCCACCAAGAACCATCGTGGAAGCGCCAATTTCGATCATCGACAAGAATAAGCGCAGCTCAAAAGTAGTCTGGACTTCCAATTCCTGAAGGCGATTTGATCGAATATCAAGGCGAGTTCTGATAATGAGGAAGAAAAATTGTGGCAACAACGATCTTTGAGGAGAAGAATAACAAGAAACTTCAAACAGCGACCTTTTGCGATTCTTTACCGGACCAACTCTCAATCGAGATCTATGAAGAGGCGCTCGCAAACTGAACTGACCTATTAAGATTTCGGGAGGGTTAATCTTTCTAACCAGCGGAAGGAAATTCAAAGACCTCATGGCATACATGCGTTTTGCGGTCAATCCGATGGACGAGGAAGCCTTCAAGCGAATCATCAATTATCCAAACGTGCGAATTGAATACCTCGGTGGATAGTTACTGGTGCGGCATACGATCATGGACACGCCGCTTTGGCAAGGGTTGCAAAATGGGACCCAAGCTTTCTTGCGTAGAAGCAGGCGTTTGGTGATGGATTTTGCCACCACTATCAAAGCCTTCCAAACGAAATCGAACGGCAAAGATGCTTTTGAGGCGTCCAATTATTATAGCAAAGCAAAGTGCCTTTTTGCGTGAGCTTTACGAAGACAAAACCATCGAAGGACTCAATCGCTACGAAAACGTCCAAGAACTCCTCAATGCAATCAAGGAATATGTGGACAATCCCGAGAATGAGGATAAAGTCTGGGTTCATTCCTCCAGGAAATCGCCTTGCTCACCGATAATGATCGCAACAAAAGAAATCTGACTGATGCCGATTACCTTTAATGACCGTTCACTCCTCCAAAGGCTGTGAATTCAAGCAAGTGTTTGTGGTTGGAATGGAGGAGGATCTATTTCCATCTCAGATGTGATGCAGAGATCGGGAAGATTTGGAAGAAGAGCGTAGGCTTATTTTATGTCGCGACACTCGGCCCATGGAACAAGTGTATTTCACCTACGCCCTGGACCAGATACCGATTTGGACGGCTTCTTGAATTTGTGAGCCGAGTAGATTTCTGGAGGAAGTAGAGGCCAAATTGCATCAAAGTCAACAAACGGATGAGCCCACCCGAGAATGCCCGGAGCATTTCGAAGCGAGGGACTTCCTGGAGGCTCGGGGATCGTTGGCTATCAAAAAAAAACGGACAGTCAATCAAACCGGTCAGCCAGGGTAAGCTTCACCACGCCGAGTCCTGACTTTAGCCTTTAATACGAACAACTTACAAGCGCAGCAAACTCGTGGAGCAATCCGAAATTTGGGGTTTGTAGTTCAAAAAAAAATTGAAACCGAAGGGACTTAAACAGGAAGCAAGCATCGATTTGAAAATTTTGGTGAGAAAAAACATTCATTACTTTAGCTTTTGGCAAAGCTTCAGAATTATAGGACTAATCCCCTGCGCCCTTAACTTTGCGCTAATTTTTTTCATTACTTTTGCTACGCAATTTAAGGGGCGACTTATTGTATAAAAACCTTACAAACACAACATTTTGAAGAATACGGCAAAAAACACAACGCTTGGTTGATTCACATCACCGGAATCCGGAAGATCGTGCAAAAGCGTACCCAAAGTGCTTTACAGTCATTGAGATCATCAAGCCAACTCAACCCAACTTGGAAACAGGAAACGACCAAAAACTTTGGGATTGACGTGTATATCATGTCTGATTTTTAAATTAGATGTAAGAATGCGCCTTTTCCCTATGCCGAGAAGAATTGCTTGGGAAGAGACCTATGCCCATCGGCTATCCAAAAAGGTTGAGTGAAATTCAAAGCCACTACGGAAGAAATATCGAAAAACTCATCGAGCAGGCTATCGAAAAATCGAGGACGATGAAGAGCAGGAAATGCGATCATTTATGTAGGCCAGTTGATGAGGAAGCTTTTTCACTCGACTTGGAATCGCGATAATTTTGACGATGGAATTATCCTCGGACGACATTCAAGACCCTTATCCAAAGGTAAACTGCACATTGATCTGAAAAGGTGAAAGAAAAATAGCCTTCTTCGAGTCCAACCAAAAAGACGCCAAAAACCACCAAAAAACAACCAGAAGAGACTTTCAAAACTACCTATCGCTGTAGTCCTCCAGGGAAAAACAAACGGAATCCTGTGCCATTAACAAAAAACCGAAGACCGTCGCGACAAGAAAAAACGCGAAACTTAATGGGATCATTTTCGGGGTTGTCGGTGGCAATAAAACTTTAAAGGCGAAAATTACCCCACAAGAGCAAAAAACGAAGCATTACAAATCCTCTGTGCGCGTCCTCCTCACTTCGGAGAAAATCCTAATTCAATAAAATCCCAAAAACATCCGAGATGGTCAATAAGCTGATTGAATTGCTTAGCGATTATGGGTGTGAAGTTGAAAAACTAGGTCAGAATTTCCTATTCATTCAAAAGCTGATGAAGTAAATCTCGACTAACTAGGAAACCGCAGACTTCCTGAAAGCGCCTCTTCTTTACGAGTTCAGTGATGATTTCTCGGCCCACTATTATCCGATTTTGTACCAGGAAACCTTTCCCAAGCCAGGGGGCGATTAAGATTGGAAGAAGAGAATGGAACCACCCACTTTTTTTTGCGTTTCAAAAAAACTTGGAGCCAAATTCCACACGATGCAGCAAATGAGATTTTCCACATCGAGGTAAAAATCTAAAGCGAGCATACATGTTGCTGGACGAAGGCTTCTGTCACTGGTACTGCAAACATCGTTGATGCCGCGGTGATGGGAGAAGGCAAAACCACTATTTATAATGCAGCCTTAGGTATGCTGAAGCTTACTTGCAAGCAGCTTTGTGATAATGCTCAACAGAATGGGCCGCAAAAAATAACCGGGGTTGCTCTTAATCTCCTCCATATTGAAAGGAGTGAAAAAAACTGGGTGGTACCGATCACACCATGGGCTTCTGATGATGATCGAGATTGGGTCCTTTTTGCTTAGCGGCAATGACGCAGCTTGAGATCACGATTAAAGACTGTCAAATTCACCGATTGGGAATCATTCAGAGACTTTTCGAAGAATGGCGGATCAAGCTGGAATTCGTCATGGTGATTTTTTTTTTTTTTTTTGGGATATTTATGTTCCAGCACAGTCAAATTTGTGAGATTGAAACTTTTATAGATGATCGATCCTGACGGTGCTGATCAGATTTGGCCTGGAGTTTACTCCGGATCTGCATCGATTATTTTGGTCACTTGCCATACAAGGGCTTAAAGGGAACTGTTCTTGATCCATCAGAAAATGTTTTGAATTCCAGATTATTTCTTCGTGGATAAGCTTAATGATATGGGAGCTCAGATTATCTTTGTGATCCACATCGTGCTACTGTGGATTTGGTTTGATCGAAAATATCCTTCGTGGTATTCGGATGAACTTCACCCGATTATTTAGAGCAGGTGTTGTCCTTGTTGATTGCTGGCATTATCTGCAAATGGCACTTCCGTTATCGATATCATCGAACAAATCGATCGAGGCTATCAGCAGATCGATGAACGATTGGGAATGCAACTCGGAGCACAAAATAAGAGCGATTAGCTTAGCATTCGGAGGGCTACCCTCCCCGATAGGTCCCTTCACAAATGATTTCAATTGCGCCAAGAAATTACGTCAAAAGAGCTCTACCGGTCAATCTTGGACAGCCAAGGACTACACCTATTCAGAAAGCTTTAGAAGTTTCTTTGACGAATTCACCCAGTACACTTAAAGAATATCTGGATTCTCCAAGATACTGTCTTTGCTCCCGGTGATTTCAAATTCTACGCTTCCCATTACCCATATTGCAACCTTTAGGCCCCGCTACAATTTGCAAGCGCGCGATTAACTGTGTTTCCAAAATCTGCGGAAAATCCCAAAAGGATGTGGTACTTGATGAGGGAGCTGCAAATTATTTTCATTGGATGACTTGACTTCTTCCAAGGATCTGGGAAGGGCTGGAACGCGACGCAAAAGCTCCTGTTCTATTGCCCTATTTCCTATTCAAAGTTTAGATTTTTGTATGTGAATCTCTCAAAACTGATCGCGTGCCGAGGTTATATTTTTCAAATCCATCAAAAAACCTGCAGTAAGCACCTTGATTCTTACGGCTCGGACTGCCTCTTTTCCTAATTTCAATTTGAAGCTGACGCAAAAAAACCAGAGAAAAGCTCAGCTTTAAAAACTGCCTTCTGAGCCTTGCGAAAAGTCTTACATCAGCCGGAAACTAGCCGGAAAAAGAAAAGCCCACAATGAAACGGAGTGGAATTGATTTCAAAAAAAAACGAGGTTTGAGATTATTTATCAGAAAAACTTCAACTTAAAGGCAAACAAAATTCTAATTGATGGGGTTGAAAGCAAAAATATTGGTTTTCCCTTCATGGAAGCAGCTTTGACCAATATGCCTTTTCCTTACTCCAAACAACCAAGGTCTTGAGCTTTGCGCATCTTGGATGATTCTACGACACAATTGTTACTTCATTGGCTGCTCGCTTGGCTAACCTTATTATTACACGCTAAATAACAGGTGACACTTCAGATACCATCATGACAGATTCACCGTAGATGTGGACGCGCTCACTATGCCTTGATTCAGATGGAAAAAAAGATTGCTAAACCAATCTTTTCTTGCTAAAAATCCCTATTTCAGGTTATAGCTCCAGACTTTTCATTTTTTTTGGTAACTTTCTGGACAAAATTTCTCAACCAAAGACCTATGACAAAAAGAAAACTTCGCAGCCAAGAATGGTACGGACGCACCGGAAAAGAGGATTCATCTATCGATCTTGGATGAAAAACCAAGGCTTCCCTCATCTATTCTTTTCGAAGGAGATAAGCCCAGTCATCGGCATCTGTAACACGTGGTCAGAACTAACTCCATGTAACGCCCATTTTAGAATTTGCAGAAGCATTGGAAGCGTTGCATTATTGGGAGGCCGGTGCTTATTCCATTTGAATTCCCAGTAATGTCTCTTGGAAATGCTCATCAAAGCCCGACTGCCATGCTTTTTAAGAAATCTGGCTTAGTATGGACGTGGAAGAAAGCATTCGAAGCCAATCCAATGGATGGAGTCATCTTGATGTGTGGTTGTGACCAAAACAACCCCCTTCCCTAGTCATGGGTGCAGCCTCAGTGGACATTCCTACTTTGGTGGTTTCCGGCGGACCGATTTGCTGAGTAGGAAGATTTAAAGGCAAGAAAATAGGACCTCCGATTGTCTGCGTGGTTTGCAGAAGATTTTAAAATGGGAAAAAACTTTCCCAAGAAGATTTTATCGCTGCAGAAGCAGCCATGTCCCGCTCAGGTAGGCACTTGTTTGCACCAATGGGAACTGCCTCCACAATGGCTGCCATGGTTGAAGCCCTTGGCTGGGGCTCTTACCGGATAACGCAACCATCCCAGCGGGCAGATTTCAAGGCGAAAAAGTTCTTGCCCACATGTCCGGGATGCGGATCGTGGAAATGGTCAATGAGGATCTTGAAAATGTCCAAAATTTTTAAACCCGAAAGCCTTTGAAAATGCCATTTCTATTTGGTAAATTGGCAGACTTTAGGGTGGATCTACCAATTTTCATTCTACATCTAACTGCTATTGCCAAAAGCGGGATTGGAGTGGGAACTGAATTTGACAAGATTTCGATCATTTTCTCTTCGAAAAATCCCTGATCGCAAAACGTGCAGCCGTCGGGAGAGCATTGGGTCGAAGATCTTTTCTATTGGAGGGTGGCTTGCCTGCCGTGATGAAAGAAAATCGAGAAAGCAACTTAATACCGACGCAATCACCGATCAATTGGAAACCATGGGAGAGAATATTGAGAAGGCAGAATGTTATGATCGAATCTGATTTGGGACTTTTGATAATCCCATCAAACACAGAGTTCGGCAATCGCCAACCCCCAGTCCTTCAAAGGAAAACCTACCCTTGCTTCGAATGGAGCTTGATCAAGCCATCCGGCAGCTAGGTCCACATTTACTTACACATTTACCGGTCGTGCAGTTTGTTTTGAGAATATTTGATGAATTACAAGGCTATCATCGATTCCCCAGACTTAGATATTGATGAAAACTGCGTGATGGTCATGAAAAACGTAGGGACCGAAAGGCTATCCTGGATGCCGGAAGTAGGAAAATATGGCTTTGCCCATAAAGCTATTGGAAAAAGGAATCGTAAGGACATCATCGCATCTCAGATGGACGGCATGAGCGGGAACGGGCTATGGGCCACCGGTCGTAACTCCACGTCTCTCCGGAATCTGCAATTGGGGTCCATAGCGTTCGTACAAAATGCGATATGATTGGAAGTCTGAATGTCCCGGGGAGAACATTAAACCTTCTGATCTTCCGAAGAAGAAATGGCCACTCGAAAAGCTGCATTCAAACCACAAAGTTCCTTATGAAAGAGGATTATGTAAATTTGTTTTTGTGAATAAAGTCAATCAAGCTCACGAAGGAAGTAGATTTTGATTTCCTACAAGGAAAGTTCGGAGTTCGGAAGTCAAGCGAGATTCACATAAATACCATGAACATTCAAAAAAAAAACCGCAATCATTCGACCGGAGAGAGCAGGACATAGGTGAATAGGTTTTGCGTATTGCTAGAAACTGTAGCTGCGCAAGTGTGAATCTTGGTATTGAATGACTAGAAGAAGGTTCTGATCGCAATGCTTGCAAAAGATTTCACATCATTATGGCATGTCAAGCCATTCCCGTTTCCCGGAGATGGCAGAGTTTACTGAGCAGGTTAATTGAGACCTTGATAAAACTGCCATCGCCAATTTTGGCTCGGTGGACATCGTCATCGCAAAATGTGGTGAATTACGCTTTTTGTGGGTTTTTGTTGATTATATTCCAGAAAAGGGACTTCATGGAAGTGAGTAGGATCAATCAAATCAGGAACGTTTCTTCTTTACCGCCAGTGCCGCAAAAAGATCATTGAAAGATCACCTACTGGCGGAGCAATTTCTTTTACACCTCATCGTCATGTCACAGACATCACCAAGCCACAAAAATAATCTCGCTTGCCAACAGCTTATTGAGCAAAGCTGGAGCTTGCTCGATTGAAAAATGCTTGCCAAAAACCTTGTCCTTGAGCATGCTGCCCTCTAGGGATGCCGAATCAATTACATTGCCCCACTCGGCGCTTACAATCACTAATCGGACAGTTTCGACCCAGATTATGTGAAAACCTGGTCAAACTCACCCAGTCGGGCAGTCCCGCGGAATGTGGAAGATATCGCAGCGGCAGCGGCATTTCTAGTCTCAGAAGCTGCAAGAACATATCACTGGTCAGACCTTAATCATCCGACGGAGTTGGACCGGCCGTTAGCCCTTCCCCTTATGGATGAAAATAGTCCAAGTAAGTTCAACAGCAGCGCCCGAAGTTCTACCATCAGCTCAACAGCACCCCTGGCACCTTGAAGGGGAGGGATTATTTGTAGTTTATAAGTCAAAGGAAAATGGTAAGAACTTTCGGTCAGCTTTCCTCCGAATTAATGGGAAATTTAAAGGTTGTCTCGGCTACTTAATGCTGGGTTAATACAAAATTTCGCCCGTTTGACCTACCGGAATTGTTATGTCATTCCCGGTAAGTTTTCCCCCCATGGCAAACAAAAGTCTCACCAAGATCTACGTCGATTCTGGAAAGCCAGTAAAAACCCAAAATGCCAGAGCAAATTGGGGCAATCCCCAAGAACACATTTACCCTTTCTTGAAGAAGAAAATGGGAAGTCTGATAATAGTTATTCAAGTCAAATGATCAAGTTCACTTCTCTTGTCGAGAACAAGTAAAATATTTCAGAATACCCTTTGTTCCGGCAGTTACTTCTTTTTTGCCCATTGATCTCACCAGGTTCTGAAATGAGGTAGCATTATTTCACCAAACCGAGCTGGGAGTGTTGGGCGGACAATTGGCTAAGGTGAAATCAAAGGAAATGCGATAGCGCCTATTTCCCAGTATCTCTCAGTCAAAAATCCCTATCTTTTGACTGTGATATAATCAAAGGTCCTTTCCGAACTTAATTTCCCCGATTCCGGAGTTTATGATTTATTAAAGCCTTTTCCGAAACCAATTCATTATTACTGGTGCTGCTTCCGGGATAGAACTTGGACTAGTCAGACAAATCATTCCATCTGAATCTCCAAAACCTTTCCTCTAGTTAAGATTGGATTAGGTTGGAAACAGGGAGAGGCATTAGAAGAATTTTAAAAGATGAAATTTTCCGACATCAATGGACTAATTACTTGCGATGTGTATAAGCAAGAGACAATCTAGTAATCTAAGTGGATATATTTACTGAGAGTTGAAAGCTTCTAAATGGACTCATGTGGATTTTTGCTTTGCGCAAATGTGCCGGCGAAAAAGCTGTGAATTTACGGCAACCTCCAGCGAATAATCAAAATGGAAACTGGATGATTGCGAATCGCTATAATTTCAGAAACCTGTAAACGTCCAAACAGCCCCATATCAACCTCGGATATAGTCGAAGACGAGCTATTCCAGGAAAGCCATTCCGATTGATCATTTACTGCCTTCGGCAATGTATTACTTGGTTCCATCCCAGGCGATATACAGGTCCTTATATTCTTCTCTCAAAGTCAGCATTGCCTGCAATGTTTTGCAAGCAACAATTTCTGGTCAGAAAAATTACATGGAAATGGTCACCTTAGCATTTTTCCGATCGCTACAGATAACAAAATTTTCTTGAATTCTTAGCTGGCAGGACAAAAACATTCCACAAAGCGTTACCCAAATGGCACAACTTGCTTAATTGTTTGGTGGCTCATCTATCTTATTTGGGTACAGCCAAAAAGAAAAAGAAAAATCTTTCCTTCGAAAACTTTCCTCAGGTAATGCTATTTCCTTTCCAAGATCTTCAGGTTTTCTAAAAAAAGGCTTATGGAATCTTCGAATTATCGGAAGTATAAAAAATTGCTCCAAAAAAACAATGATAACTCTGATTTTCTTGATTTACCTGATTGACAAAACATTCCTATGAAAACTGTATTATTGCTTTTCTTATGTATCGCGATTTCTAGTGGCTTGCCAGCCAAAAGAAACTACTCCTAACCCTACGATGAAAGTCGCCATGGCTTATGGCTATGATAAATTTGACGAAGTTCAATTCCAATCGCTTACACCTGAATGTTCAGGTTGGATTCTTGCGCTGTTTGCCACGCAGGTGACTGAAATGGAAAGTATAAAAGAAGCGAACGTTGACTATGCGGACTTGCCAGATACTAGCTACACCTTTACTCATTGGATCTTTCCAGTGGGATCAAACTTACCAGAAAGCTGACAACAGGGATTAATCATTGATTTAAGTGTATATGTGGTTAAGATGCCATCAATTGGCTTGGGATTCTGGGTTACAACTTACGAAGAGAGGCAAACATCCCATATCTCCAATTCTCAGGTAACCTTAGCCAACAAAGTTGACGATTGTTCTATCAACTCAAGCAGATGGCTATTTACGTGTGCTGTGTGTGTGATGCCTATGGACTTGTATTTGGATGAAAACCAATATGTGAATTATGGAATGGACTTTCGAGAAGAGAGAAATGGACCCCGGATGGAAGAACTTTTCTACTTGGGCAAAAATGCTCAGACAAATTTTCCGATAAACACATAGGCGGACTGAATCATGGTTTCCCACCAGTCAGAAATTCATTGTTTACCAATATTCGGTGAATTAATCGAGGCGGTTTAAACCAGAGAAAATTCAAACCGAAGGTTGTGCAACCTTCGGTTTTTTTTATTTTAATAAAGAATATACAAAATATGACCACAAATCTCCCTGTCCTCCTACGACGCCACTGTCCTCCTTCAATCGCAGCATTTGCATTATCCGGCACTGCTTTCATGTAGATTGAATCCATATTTTCCCTTATTCGACTTTCCGGTCCATACAGGTGAAAACCTGTTACCACCGTCAGGGTCGTGGAAGTCATTCGATTATTTATCGCCCAAGTTCCTGACGCCCCTTTTCCGAATTACCGTGGATACACTTGAAGTCAGGTTCAAAAAGAATCAAAAATCGTCACGGGTATTGGGGCGCGACTATGTTTGCTACGATCACGGTCATTTAAAAAAGCAATTTGAGGTTCTCAATGCAAATTTCATCATTCGCACACTGAAGTCCCTCACTTTTTAACAATTCATCTGGATGAAAAAACCGATTGCTGGAGGAAAAGTGATAACACCAATTTACCAAAGTTCAAGGAAGTGATTTATTTAGCGAAGAAAACGGCATTGCGGTTTGGGGGAGAATCACTGATTATGTGCATTCACTTTCAGATAGATGAGAGTTAGCACCAGGCTGGATAGTCAAAGAAGTATGCTGGGAAACTTATTTACACTCAAAATTCCGTTTGCTGAAATTCCAAAATTTCGCTTTTTCGGTTAATTTGATCAATCATATCAAATCCAAAGATGCAAAGTACCAGCACTTTTCGTATGTCGGTGAATCTGGCATAAGACAATTTCCAGGTTTTACACTTTCTGGGTTGCCATGGGCGGAAGAGATAGGCCAAAATGGAAACGGCAATGAATTAAAAACCTGATGTGATTATTGTCTGCGGATCACCTAGAAATGGAAACTCCAGATTACTACGAAACGCAAATGAAAATCGGGTGCGATAAACTTAGCCTAATTGTAATTTTGTGTCATTAGCAAGTGAAGAAGGCGATAAGGAATTTATGGCGGAAATGGCTTCGTTGAAAAATTCTTACGATTGTCCAAATTGATCACAATTTCCCATCTGTGAATTCCCTTCAAATTTTTTGAAAAGGAACCAACTGCTAAATAACGTCTATTATTTGGACTTAATTACAAGCTTCCAGACTTTCCCTACATCAGAAACTGGAATACAGTCAAGTATTCACCCGGAAATCGGGATCATTAAACTCAATAACATTTTTTTATTGCCTATTCCTCCGAACTGAAATAGCCCCACATCGCTTGGGATTTAAGCTGCCGGTTAAAAAAGCTACTGGTCTGTGCGCTCGCCAACGTGCTCTACCCAAATTCCTCTATTAAATTTGGCAGTAGTGGCCTCATGATCTTTTAGGCAGCTGACTTTTCGTGTCTGGTTACTTCAACTTGGCGAAAGACTTTACCAAATTTTTTACAGTCGTGCATTAAATGATCGATATCTGATTTTACTTTTGTTACGCTGAAGCTTCTGGACATAGTTTTAGTCATAGACGATCTAACAAAGATA
>Ga0163217_1048226_pt1 | contig 12176 bp, 6 predicted proteins | sample SynspAceP_FD_185933 | JGI IMG/M metagenome (GOLD analysis project Ga0163217, IMG submission 185933) | Saline lake microbial communities from Ace Lake in Antarctica - Synechococcus sp. Ace-P (PacBio error correction) | ecosystem: Environmental > Aquatic > Non-marine Saline and Alkaline > Saline ... | reverse complement strand
TATTTTTTAGCGTGCAAACGACCTTCGGTCTTTAATAATAAAAAGATTAGGCACCTTGTGTTCATAAATAGGGATTACAGTAGTCGGCCAACTTAACATAGCATAAGGATTTAAAAAACAAATGTTAAAGAACATTCCTCCTTTATAGCTTAAGTTTTTCACTATTTCAAGACCCTTGTAAAACATGCTACAACAACTCCTAATTAAAAAACGAGGATTACCCAAGTTGGGACACAAAATATAAGTATTCCCAAGTTTACGCCACCACAACATTTCTTCGGCACTTCTAAATTTTAATAGCAGAGAGCGCAGTATAGTACATTAGAAAAAAGCCATAAATGGCACATACATTGACGGACAATTCAATGTTGCATTTACATTACCGGAAAAACCAGCAAATAATGCACCACCACTATAATTAAACCATACTATTAGCATCCCATTAAAGGCCCAAGGGCATTAATAGCAATTACGTCTACTTAAGTTCTTTTTTGAAAAATTAAAATGCAACGACCAGCACCATTAATCAAAGCCTCTAAAATAAGCTAGCCAGAGAACAATAAACCTACAACTGTAAAAACCAAATTGTCGGGTATCAATACTAAGAATATGCATATTCATTGTATTTAAAAATTTTTAACGGATTTTCAGCTTCATTCATATGGACCGGTTTTTATCTTTTGTTACTGATAGATGAATAAGAGGGTAAAAGTATCGTGTAAACTACCCAAAACATAATTAATGAGAATTAAATTCTGATTGGGATGATACTTCCTGTGAAAAGCCTTCACTAGTTCTCCAAGTTGGCACCATATACTATCCAAGGCTGTCTTCCCATTTCTGCAGCAAACAAGGCCTACTTGATTTGCTATTTGAGCAAAAAGCACAGAGAATGCAAAAATTTGGAGCAGCCATTTTTTATCAAATAACGTACCCCCACCATAAAAAAACTGGCATATAGTGTAGTCCATATGAGCAACATTGCCGATAGAAAACCATGATATGATAAAAATTGAAATACGGCATTTACTTGCCCTGGTCTGTCTTCTTTTGCGGAAAATGCATTTAGTCCAGTAATAGGTTCATCAAATCCTGATTGTACTAAAAAGACAGCCGCCAGTAATTTAAACACCTGTTACTCTTGGTTTCATTATTAACCCAACGAAAAGATTATAAATCTGCTGTGCAGACTTTCTCATAGTGCGCCTTCTCATTTGCAGCAAGTTTTAGCAGGTTGGTTAACCGCAACACCATCTCAGAGCTATCGTGACCTGAAAATTAGTTGAAGTTAAAGAAAAAATAGTGCTATACCTTAACGCAATCTTAAATGCTTTTTTGAAATATCGATTACCTCACTTTGAGAAGATAATTAGCATGAACACTCAAACTAAAAAAATGCTCCTGGCGAGTATGGCTTCCTTGCCAACGTGTATGAATATCTATCTACACTAGACGGGATTAAAAAACCATTAGCCAGAAATCTGTTTAATTTCTGCCTTGCATTAAAGCCTTTTCCTACTATGTGGTAACCAGCTGTGTTGCTGCCAACTATTGCGACTTACAATCCACACCAGCCGAAAAACATAGAGCCTAAAAAACACACCTATTGTAGAAATAAAATGGACTCTGGGCGAAACTCTATTCAGCCGAAAAGTTAATTCTCCTAAAAAAGGCACTTTCCTAGACCAAATTGCAAATTAAACCTTCGGCAGCAGGCGCGCATTCCAAAAATTATCTCCAAACGTACTTGAATATACAGCCAATTAGTGCGATTCAAAACTCCATTATAATACCCGTGGCCAACTCCAATGCAAAGGTTGTGATAGCAAATATTTTAACCAAAACGTGTGAGTACTTCGTAATGTTTGTTTCCAGTTTAAATTACATTCCCTCCATTATAACATTATCTTTAGACCCTATACGATACTTAGCGTGGGGTAGGATTGTAATTGAAATGCTAGGTAAACGCAAATGGATTCTAGCTTAAATCTTCTACTTCATATTTTTTTTAAAATTCTTGTTTTTTGTTTTAATTATGCCCAACTGTTTTCAAGCTACCGAAGGGCGGGCTTTTACCACAAAACTGGTGATCTGAAAAACTAAAACTTGTTTCACTAACACTAAACTGTATTTGGAAACACGAACCCCCGCCCCTTTGGGTAGGTTGCTGTTATTGCCTTCGTTGTTTTTTTCTGATCTGCCGTTGTTGGCTGTGAAGGTTGGTATCTCATTTAAGCATCTTTTTCTTTGTTCAATTTTGTAATTACCAAAGTCTTAATAATGCAAAACAATTAGCAAAAGGCATAACGCAGAAGTATAATTGCTTGTATATATAAAACTATGCAGCAATTTTTTTCTTAAATTCATTCCTTGCTGAAGTGAATAAAAATTGTGAAATACGCCAATGTCGTCTTCTGGAATCAATGCCTTTTTAATTTTTCATATATCCAATAACTTTGTCAAAAATTAATCGTTCCTTCAGTTCCGTTTTCTTTATTCTATTGTCTGAGCACCAATCAATTCTTGGAAAAAATTCCCTTTATTAAGCCTTCAAATTTTAAACACTAAACTATCAATGCTAAAAATATACCCTTGTGAATTATTTTTGCTCGTTTTAAATTATCTATTTCCGTTTGAACGAAGAAGCTTTTGTAACGAGGTGAAAGTAATTCATCCAATTAAAAACCTTGTTGTTCGTTATTCGTATCCAAAGGAATAAAATCTTGACCATACAAGAATTGTTTTTAAATACTCAATTTAGTATCATCCGAGAAAATTTTTGCAGGTCAAATTAAAGCCATTTCTGGCTGTTTTAGGGTGATTTTTCATTTTTTCCCAAATCACCTCCTGCTTATTTCTGAAAATATCCAATTGTATTATTTCTAGATTTCTTTCTTCCGAGTTGAGATGCGTTCATTTTTAGGATTTCGTTCAAAACAGATTAAGAAATTAAATTTGCTATTGGCCATTAAACCAAGGTGGTAAACTGTTCTGCCCTCTTTGATCCTTTTATTGGATGACGCTGAATATCAAATTGGGCGATCAACAACCATCCAAACCTTTGCGTTTTGATTGCCTTCTCGCTGTCCGAGAAAAAGTAGCCAGCTCGAATTCTGGTTTTGATTTTCTGTGAAAAAAGGGCTCAATTTCCCAGCAGGTTCTGCTAGAGCAATACGATAGTTTGGGTTTGAAAACTCAAACAGATTGCGTCCACAAAGCGGAATAGCTTTACTCTGTCAAGGGGGATCTTTGTAAGTGACTAAAACGAGCTTTTAAGTGGCTTCCTCATCTGGCCTTTAGGGTAACGAGCTGGCTCTAAAATTGTGCCTGCGTAGAGAAACCTATGGGCATCTTGGCGGAGCTCGCTGATACCTCATACTTCGCGTTTTTCGTGAGGTCGGGTAAACTAGAATGATCCTTGGTCTGTCCATTTTTTATAAAACCGTATAGTTTAACATAGGCCTTTGTCAAAGGACATAAATGCCGCCTTTCTCAGGGTTGAGCTGTCGAGAAATCTTTGTCATTGGTACTCGCGGGCGGTTAGCCAGACTAGTTCTGGGGGCCATGTTATCAAGTGGAAGCACGCATTGGTGCCTTTAACCCGCCTTTCTTCTTGCCAGAGAATTGGGTTACGTCCTGCCCTTTGAATACATCTGTGAATAGACTTAAGGTGGTAGAGCACCAGCTTTATCTGATCAACATTGCTCTTTATTAATAGGTAAAACTCAGAAAACCTTCTGAAATCTTCCTTTTGGTAATTTGCCAGAGCAAGTAATAATTATAGCCAAACACCTTCATTGGGACGCTGTGCAGTCTTGGCATCGGACAGCGATGCGTGCTGGCGGGGAGTTTTAGATACCCAAAGTAGGTAAGCTTTCTATTCCAGGAATTTAGTAAAACATTTGCAAGAGGACTATGAGTGAATGTTTTGGGAATCACCCCGTAAAGCAGGAAACAAGCTGTTTCCATGTAGTCATGAGTCTTATAATAGTATCTGATTTGAAATGTTCCGTTGCTTTGGCAAATTCCACCAACTCGCGAGGTATAAAAGGAAAGCAATGGCAGATAATCGGCTGTCCAGATAATTTTGTAAGTATGCATGGTTGGGGCTTGATGTGTGGTTAACACAACTTCCCATAAAAGCGGGATTTACCAAATCGGTGGTTCCGCTTTCCATATTGCACTATTCTTGGAGAATCCTGAATTATTAAACAGATCTGGAATTTACTCGCGATGCCACTAATACTCAATTAGACTTTCAAAAGAAATTTTGCACTTTTAATTCCCCTTTGAAAAAAGAGCCAAATGTGTTGAACAGAAAAAATTGCTGATTTGTTAAACCGTATGGATTTATTCCGCTTGTCTTTTTCTTGCTACATTTTTATTAATGTCAACGCCCATTGTTGTTACTAAATCAAGAAAAGGCGTACTAACTTTCTTCTTGTTAAAATTTATCTGCATTAGGAATAATTTTTATCTTAAAATTAAATAACTATTTAAATGGTCTTTATCATTTCCTTTATCGATTATTGAGTGGTTTTTTCTTTAATTAGATCCACATTGATTTAATTACTTATTGAAATTTTTCATCTTCCCAATCTCAAGGAAACTTTTTTAAGATCAATGCTTTTTTTGCTTTTGTTCTAATAAAACCGCAGGTTTGCTCAATTTTTTCTTTGTTGTTTGACTTGTTTGTTATTTCCCAATGCGTTTGCATAATAATGATGAGCAATAAAACCTTGATTTTTTCTGTTTTTAGTTCGTGAAATTATGATAATCACCTAATTTTTCGTGAAATTCATTTGGTGATTAACGTTTAGTTTTTGACTTAGATAACAAAACAGATTCAGATAGCTTTCTAAACCTTGCTTCTAAATCTCAATAGATTTTTGAATAATCCATAAAATGTTTGTGTTATCAATGATCTATTTTTTACCGTTTTCAAAATGAAATCCATCAAGGAATATTTGTAAAGTATTTAGCTTCTCACCTTCTTAAAAGCGCATACAAACTTGGTTAACTTCATCTTTTTGGTATTACTTTTTTGACACAATACAAAAAAAGATTTTTCAAAATTAATTAGCAAACGAATAGCATTGTAAATTTATCATCCGGAACTGGAACGAGAGTTTTGCAAGAGCAACAGATAACTTTCCGATTGCTTGTTTGGGCAAACATCAATGTGTTTTGAGGGACTTAACCATTAGTAAATGATTGTATTTAGCTTTATACTTTAGATTGTTTACGCTGTTTGCTCGCGTTTTGATTGTAATCAAAATTATCGTCAAATATTCTATCATGTTGGATAAACGTTTGCAACCCACTTTGCAAAAATTTGGGGTGGATTATGTACGCCTTTTTCTATTGAAAAGTGAGCAAAAAACCATCATATGAACCAATTTTCTTTAAGTTATCGTCATCTAGTTTTTGTTCTCTTAAAGCAGTTGATGTATTTGTATACGTGTTTAAAGTCTAAAATTACTTAAAATTAGTATCGTTTTCAAGGTAGTTGTAATATTCATCTAATTCTTGAAAAGGTCCATTTGTCGTAATATTTTTAGCATGATTTTTAAATTTTTTCAATCTCCTTAGTCAATCTGTTCGGTCGGCTGTCTTTTTACAATGAGGCATAACGGGATTCAGCTTTGGAGACGGCGGGCATTTGGAACGTTTCCCTCAGCCTTATACTAATTTTCTTAAAGATAGGTAAACGTTTCTATTTACTCGGAACCGCCCGTGGATCCAAGTGATGTTTAGTGGTAGATTATTTTATATCCTTCCTCTTTAGTTGAAATCTCTTAATTAAATAAAAATATTGGTTTTGCCTCCACTAGACTCCCATAAAAGGCACAAAAAATTTAGTTTTATCCCTTCATGTCATAGTACTATGGAGCTTTCCCACTTTTGCAAATTGGGGGGTTAGTGGATGACTTTCCAATTTTTAAACTCAATTATTATTTTTAAAAACCACGAATCCAAAATAATTTGCCAATTCCTCTGATTCCTGAAATTATTATATTCACTATTTCAATAGAGATTGTTTGCATTCAAGTTTCCGTATCACCCGAAACATACATGTTGTTTTTACATCCTTTGCAATTTATTTTTTTTCAAAACTGGGATTGGAATCGAAATATTTCAGTTCTTTTTTTTACACACATAATAAAATCAAGGCGCAAATTTCAGAATTGTTCTTTTTCAAGGCTAAAACCGATAAGCGGGTCAATCATTTTCCCTTTATTTACCAATTATATTCAAAAGTGTTTGGTCGAAAATGTAGATTGTGAAAGTTTCTTTGGTTCATCAGTATCTCTCGTCACGTAGAATCCTATCTCTATATCGTTTCCAATTTCCACTTGGTTCAGGACTGATTGGGAATCGTACAAAGTACTTGGTAAGTTAAGCTGAATCGGATACTGTTCCCCGATTGATAAGGTATCACTGGTCAGAATTTATTTTTATTTGATATTCACCAACCGTAACCAACTGTTCAGTTCCCAAACCTTCACATTCATCGATACACGAGTGGATTATAAGGGATTGAAAAAAAATTGTTTATACTTAAAAATTTAACGGCCTTCATCTTTTTGTTTAATTTTGCCACTAACGTTTTGCTATCACCTAGTATGCTGATATCTGCCGATTCGGAAGGCTATTCAGTTTTATTATAGGTGATATTCTTATTTAATTTCAAGTAGTAACTTAGTTATAGATCAAGGCATCCAGTGGACTTTATTATTTATCGATCCTTTGGTAGGTTGATATGGGTAATAGATTTGAGTAGTCTTGGGACTCTCATGACCCAACAAACTCTGGATATATTCTAATGTCTGTTCCTCTCTCTAGGAGGATGAGTAGCGAATGAATGTTCTCAAGGGTTATGGGACAAAGTATGTTCCTTTTTGATTTTGTCTTGGATATCGCTCGTTTTAGGATGGCACTAATGCTAGTTGTAGAATACCTCATCGGTTGTTCCGCAGTACTACCTGTCCTTCAAATGATATTCGTGTGGTTCTTTCTTTTGGATGTCGTCCCTAGAGCATCAATTTAAAGTCCTTTTTTGAAAGCAAGGTATATTGTCTTTTTTCCCTTTAGCTTGTTCGATTCTTATTTGCATTCGTTTGGAGTCTATATCTTGATCTTAAGATTGACTAATTTCACTGATTCTTAGGCCTGCGAATAAATTGTCATTAAAATTGCCTTGTGCTTTAGATTGTCTATTACTCTAAGGATTGCTATTATTTCTTCCGCACTTGCAAACCTTCTGCAGTATCTTTTTTCACGACTTGGCCTATCTACATGGTAGTATTTTCGTTCGCCTCCTTATGAAATTTTCATATAAATTTAATGGCATTTAATCGGCTTGATTTTGATGGGACTCGAACACTTTCCGTTCGTTAACCAAGAATCTAGAAAAAACTCCATAATTTCTTTTTCTTCCGAGGCTATCTATTCAGGAATCTGGGAAGTGCGTTGATAAATCTTTCTAACAAAGGAACGTAGGATCTGATAGTGCTTTGACTTATATTTTCCTTCCTCCAACTTATGAAAACATATGCTTCGGGGCACTTTTTGTAATTTGAAAAGGAAGAGCGGACTAGCCTGGACACCTTCATTTTTCCCTCTTTGTCATAGCTAAAGGTTAAAACCCAATTGTCCAATTTTCATTTAATCTCGGCCTCAAACTGCTCAGAATAGGGAATCGTCCACCATTTTTTGTTTTTTTTAAACCATCCAGTGATGATATGTGGAATAGTTTTGATGTTGCTTTGTCAGTTCAGTGAGGTAGCCAAAAAATAGTTTAATCCGGCCCTGAATTGGTCCGAATCATCAAGACTTGATCTTTTTTGAAGTGCGGAATGGCCCTATAGGATGACTGGTATTTCGGGCTGATCTTTCAAGGGAGTCACCACGATCTCCGAAATAGCTGGTTATTCTCTCTAGGTTGCCGGAGTTAATGGGGGATTTCCCAATTAAAAGCGGACTGATGCCAGCGAACATAGGTATTGATCTAATAAAAATTGGATGTCCTGCCTCATTCTTGGGTATTTGAGTAGAGAATTGTTTCGACCATTACTCGGGATTTCTATAGGGCCCGATTTCATCAATTTATAAAAAAAAATTGCATATATTTTTACATAGAATAATATGCGATTATTTTTTTTTGATGTTAGACACAAAAAAAAATCCCTCAGATTTCTCCAAGGCGGATTTAATGATTAAATATGGATTTTTCAGCTTTCTATTTCAGCTTTCTGAATTTTCGATTCCACCCAAAACCCTCGCATTCACAAAAAGCCTCCATCCAAGGAAGTAAATCATCAGATCTATCAGCAGAGTTAGTTGCGCCCAGTTCAAGGTTTCAGGCTTCGCTTCGATTGTGTGCATGATCGCCAAGTGACGGCCGTCTGCGGGAAGCGATACTGGCAGTAGCATGATCCGAACCGTTGGAATTGCCACAGGATAGGCTTTTCGGAAGCTGTATTCATGGAGGAATGTACTGACTTGCTAGATAGGCAGTTGGAATTGCACCTCAGCCATGTGCTAACCCATCACGCCTAATCGCTGACCTGAGAGGGAAACCTAGCATCACGGAGGTATTTTCAGGAATAGTCCACATTCACAAAAAGCCGACTCAACTTATGACTGGCATTATTGGAAGCATTTTTGGCTTGTTGAGGATGGGCTTGGGTGATCAAATCTTATTCCGTCATCAGCTGACACCCGTTACAGACGCCCAAGCTCAAGGTATCTTCAACGAAGCATAGAATTTCCGCGCTTTTTTTGTTTTTGCTTTCGAATTATAAAGGAATGCGCTGCCCCAGCCTTTTGCGGAAGCCAAGCAATCGGAATTAGAGAATCCACCACGAGACGATTAGCTGCACACTTCAGGTTTTCTCGGCCAGCGATGAGATCGGTTCATTGTGGACGTCCTTCACCTCAAATCCCTGCCAACCAAAAGTGAATTAGGCCATCTCTCGATCGCCATTTCACGCCTTTTTCTCGGATGGATTGCTGCTTTCGCCTTACGCTTTTGGTACCGGGAAAGGATCAAGTCCAGCTGTTTCAAACTGCCTTTCCCATTCTGAGCAAGGTGTAAGTAAGAGGCTGTTTTTTATTAATTGTCAAAATCGGCTTTCGGCTAGTTCTTCACCGCTTTTGTTGCGCCCAATAGGTAAGAAGGACGTGTACCAAACGTCTCGCATTTCGCCACATCGAGGCTTAAGTTTTTTCTTCGAAATTCAATTTGGCCTGAATCAGTCACAGTGCAAGCTCCACATAATCGACATCTGCCTCGACCAATAAACTTTTCTACTGCATTGTTATTCTTCCACCCTTGAATCAGGAGTTCCTGGGTTCTCAGCCGAAAAGTGCTTTGACCAAAATCGGTCTCTTCCAATCGACCCAATTTGACATTCAAACCATCTGAGTAGAGGGGAAAGCACATTTCCAATAAGGCGTCACCAGTCCCCCGGAAGAAAATATCATGTCCGGAAAGAGCAAGTCTGATCGATTTCAGATCTTAACTGCCACATAAAATGCTTGCCCAAAATAGGCGGTGTCTTTGACGTCAGGAGTTTCGGGGGAGGGATTGCCACTTATTTAGTGTCTGATAAAAAAGCTCGATCCTGCCAGTTTGAAATTGTTCTTTGGAAAAAATCGATGTATAAGATTTTTACTTCCGGAATTACCGGTTCAATTGGCAGTTTTCACTGTCTTTTCACAAATCGCTGCATTTCCTACAGTGCGAAATTAATCACTGTTCCCGGAGCGTAAACTACCTTTCCGTCCCCGTATTTTTGAGTCATCGAAAGCGAATCTTTTCCGGTTGGATATTTCACTCCAAGTTCCAATGGCAAATTTAGAAAACGGCTTCTTAACGGCTCCGATACAAACCGGTCATTTCCACTTCGTTTTTTGGCTGGCCACATCCAGTTGGCTGAAAGGGAGATTCCCGCTATTCCATCCTGAATCGGAGCAAAAAACAAGATGGTCATCGCTCGGCGATTGCCAATCGGCTTCCTGCCTCAGGGATCTGCCAAAGGCTTGCCACAGGGGAGATGGCCGATGGAGGTGCAATTCCTTTATTTTCCGGTAAATCCAGGGGGCCATTACAGCCACATCGTTTAGAGGCAATTGGATTTCACCCCACCGTCTGTTGAGTTGCTTAACCCGACCGGTTACCGGATCGATCCACTTTATGTTCAACCAGTCCTGCAAGCTACCGTTTTCCAGTGCAGTACTTCTCGGAATATAGCCTAGGATCCAATTTTCAGAATCGTAGGTGGCCTCCGCGAAATCCGCTGCTGGTTTGGTCCTCCAGTACAGTCTTTGGGACGAGCAAAACATGTAAGCAAGTTCAATCGACAGCCTTTTGGCCAGTTTTTTTGATTTTTCAAAATTGGGAAGTGCATGTCTCCGTCGTCCCCCACCACATAGAAATGGTGCGCGCTCTCGATCGGAGATTTGATGCAAGGTTTGTCCACGTCTTTTTTGGGATTTACCATCCCATTCGTCTGAGACTCATTCCCGACGTTTCTTTTGGCAGAAAGGGTTGGGGTCGCCCTACTGGAGTTGTCCAATATGGATGGTGCCTCCCGGTGGTTTTTCCAACCAATTCGGAGAGGCAAATTCAAAATGTCCGCCTGCGCCGTGATTCGTGAATGGTAAATGATTGGGTTGTCCTCACTTTCAGCCACTTGCTCGGATCACATTGGATACGCGCTTTTGGGCATTTCAGGATGGAGCGCTGGATGGCGTTGAGCTCGATGCATTGGAGAGTTCTCGGTATTCATGAAGAACCGCAGAGCCAACCATTTCCCGATTCGGTAGTTATCTTCCGGCCATGATACAATTGATCACCGACTTTGGCTCTTGTTTTTTGGGTATTGGCATTGGTTATAGCCCACACGCCAGCTAGCATGATGACTTGTCGAAGCCGTGCTGCTTGCCATTTTCGGCATGCCTCAAAAGTTCAATTACCGATCCGCAGATCGTGGCTGACGAATTTGTTTCCAAAATCAGGAAGCTCCATTGGAGGCTTTGATCAGAATAGCCATCGGAGTCTTGTAAAGCCAAGGTCTGGCTCAAGGTCTGGATTCCCAGCTTTCGGCCTTCGCTAGATCTCGAAATAGGAAGTCATGACACGGCTGTACAGCAAAGGAATTGAGGCAGTACCTCCGGCCATACGAATCTCGGATTTCTCTTCCAGCGCCAGTGGCTGCACCATTGAATGCCTCCACAGTGGTGGGGAAATTATGGGTTTCAGCTTCAGCGAAATGACGGTATCAATCTCGCGGGTTTCAAAAAAGTCCGCTTTGATGAGCCGTTTTTTGGTGCGAATTGCTGCGGCGCTTCGGGCCATTCACAAAAGCTACATTGTCTTTGTATGCCGAAGCGGGATCCGATTTGGGTTTGCGCTTTGCAGTGTCTTTGATGAGTTGGAAAAGTTGTCTTTGGCTTTGTCTTTCCCCATCGATGATGAATGTGGCATTTGAAGATTTTGGTCGGCAATGCTCGGAATTGACCTGAGAGAATCCAAATATTCGAATCTGTCAAGGACGATCCAATTTCTTGGATTAACATTCTCCAGATAATCCACTTCTACTTGGCTTTAAGAGGGCCAAGCCTGTTCTTTATTGTGCTGGCGATATCCGTGATTTGCTGGAATTCGGCTCCGGCTCTAAATGATGTTCAAAAATCTCCTGATCCAAACCCCATCGTAAAGCCTTCTGAAGCATCGGAAATCTATTTGATCGTCTTCCTTCAGTGGAAAAAATTCCTCGATGCGCTGGATTCCAAGAATCCCCATGTTTTGGGTGTGATTTCTACCGCATTGGTGGTACCAGGGCGTGATTCATTTCTTTTCTCGGTCCAGAAATAACTTCCCGAAAATTGAATTTTCCTGAGAGGGGTTTTTGCTTCCGCAAAAAAAAAGCCAGATCTAGTTCGATGGGTCGTTCGAGCTTTTTTTACTAGGGCGTTTTGAGGTGTTTGAAAACTTGGTTAAAAAAAAACGAAGTTGGCTTGGAGGGGGATTCAAAGAAAAGGGAAAAAAAAAATTCAAGTTTGTCCCTTTTGGGAATGGTTTAAGGTTGTTTAAAGGTTAAAGGGAATTGAGGGGGCGTGGGGGAAATTGGGGAATCTCTTTTCCGGTTTCCTTTTTTGTTTTGATA
>Ga0163217_1116748_pt1 | contig 12179 bp, 10 predicted proteins | sample SynspAceP_FD_185933 | JGI IMG/M metagenome (GOLD analysis project Ga0163217, IMG submission 185933) | Saline lake microbial communities from Ace Lake in Antarctica - Synechococcus sp. Ace-P (PacBio error correction) | ecosystem: Environmental > Aquatic > Non-marine Saline and Alkaline > Saline ... | reverse complement strand
TGGAGTCTTCTTGGTTTTCCAAAAGGATATTAATGCGATATTGGGAACTTGAGGCAATTGCAATACTGCCTCGATACAAGTGTTTAAGATTGTCGTAGATACAGTGCTATTGTAAGGAAATGATTAGTTGATTGATGTAATGATTGATTTTGTATTGGTTACTTTTATAATTATCTGTTCCTACTATCGTTTCCATTACCCGTAACTCTTTCAATTAAAGTCCTAAATTACTAGTGTCTTTTTGCTTCATTTTCTAAATCCATGCACAAATATAATATTGTGGTGAATAAGGCTTTTTCCAAAATCATAATATAAATTTCTAACTCTCTTTAATATTATTATTTACCAAAACTCGATCCGTATCATTTGTAACCCAATCTATTTATGTTCATCTGAAAGTGTAATTCTAGGAGCAACCAATTACTAAAACTGATTCCAATTGATATGCTAAATTCAATTTCTTCTAAAAATATTTATATGGTTTTTGACCTCTCTTAAGCTATAATTTCTTCTCTGAAAGGATTATGCTAATGAAGCCCCACAACTTGATATTATCGCTCAATTCTATTTTCCCTCACCCGAAAAATGATCTTGATCTTCCGAGGTCGCGATTTAGTCTAGCTTCCAACGTTCACCAATTCTCTCATTATTGCTAAAGCATTAATATTATTCCACTATCTCCAGAGCACTACATAAATGTCTTTTGAATTCTTTGGATGTAGGTCTATTTTCACTGGATAGAATGAATTTAATAATTGAAGTCGCATTTTCAGCTGACAAGGTTTTTATTGAATATCAATCCAAGTGATGCCCCTTATAATTCATCAACGTTTTGCACATCGGACACGCATGTACTCTTCGAAAATCCGGATTATTAGCTTCTCATCCCATTGCTGAATTATATTCTGCTTTACCCATCCCTTTTGCATTGCCACATCAGTTCGACTAAGTAATACTCCTTTACACCTTTGAATAGCTTTTTGGAGATCTGAAGCTAACAAAGAACTCGTTTAACTCTCTTGCGTCGTACCAAACCATAAAACCACGAATTCGGTTAGCCAATGTCTTAGGTAATCAACAAAATCTTTATCATTATGGGCATGACTCAGAAAAATATCAAAAATCACGTTTGTTACGTTGTTTTCATTTAGAAAAAATGTTTTGTGTTTAATAATCAATTTGTGCTATAGATTTAAAATTTGGTTTCCAAAAAGCGAAATTAGTACTAAAGAAATTACTGCTCTTTTCGGTTTGAATGCGTTTAATGCATAAAGTAGTATGTAATTGGCTTTTAAAAAAAATAGGAAAATTCTGATTGTTGATAGATTCTTTTTGGTTAGGAATTTAGTAAACATATGTAATACCTGAAATTCGATTTTTTTCGTTTACAAATCTTGACAGAAGAAACCCAATTCCCATAATTCAGAACTCGCTTTACCTTCTCTTTTTGGATACTTTTCTCTTGCAGTTAAGCAAAGCAAAGAAGCCCGAAATTATTTTAATTCTGTTTCGGAAGCTCATCCGATGACTCCATGAGTTTGGACACTGATTTATGAGCATATGGCTGGTAGACTTCATCGGTTGTGGATCGGTTCTCTCCTGATCGTGTTGATCGCGATTCGGTGATTTGCTAAAGTCGTCCCTTACCTTCTTGGAGTTGAGAAGATTCGAGTTAAAACGATACTGGATTCTGCCCTTATATAATACAATTGCCCTGCGTGCGCCAATTCAAATTATCTGCAGAGGATTACTGGTTGCGGTGCTTTTGATCCTGCACCTGAATGAAAAATAGAGCAAAGTGATGAAGACTAGTCAGATCTTAAATGACTATTATTTCATTCTTAATTCAAAACTGAATCATTTTCGGTAAAATTAAAGTCTGTAATTATTCAATGAGATCTTTGAAAACGTAGAGACTTGGATGGATCTCAAGCAGTTTCGCTGCATATCTTATGCCTACGCGTGTAAGAAATCGGAATCAAAAATGCAAGTGCTGTCTCCTTTGTGGTTTAATCCCTCAGCAGTGACTAATTTATGCAATCGTTGTACTTGCGGATTTGATGAAGAACTCCATTGATTTCTTTGCATTGATGCTTTAGGTAGAAAAAATACCATTTCTCCCATGACCACTGGAATAGATTTTCATCCCAAAATCTTTTTAAGAGAACCAAATTGGCTCAAACTTTCCTGTTGTACTCATTTACACCATTCAGTCTTCGATTCAGATTCTCCTGATGCCACAGGAAATTCCTTTTCAAAGTACCAGCTTCCATAGCTTTTTTTGTTCTTCGGATCATGTCATCGTGATGGAGTTATGTATTTGTTTGCTCGAAAAAGTGGAGTCGCAAACCAGTGGTTAATCGAGCTGCGCACCACTGCCGTGGGAATAAAGTCCGGATTCTTAATGCAGTATTTCCGTTAGCCATCCACTCTTTCCCAAAAGTTAGAACATAAGCAAGCTCTGCGGCTGATTTATCAAAAGTGAAATAGGATCTTGGGGGCGCAACCCAATTCATAGCCGTGTCCAAGAAATACTTGGATGCGTAAGCGTATTAGGATTCTATTTTGCCTCTTCCAGCCATATTGGATTGCCCATGAAGCAAATAAGGTGGAAGTTCTCTGTGATGTTATATTATCTGGAGCTTTTGCAGCTATATTTGCGACTGGAACACCGAAATTAGTATGCTAAGTAATAGTGAGTTGCGAGGTGAAGCGCTTTCATGCTGTTGAGGGGTTGCGGTCAAATTACGTAAATGTATATCATTAATCCACTGGGCTACTATTAGGTTCTATTCGGAGTTTAAAGATATGCGTCGGCCCTGTTGCACTTTTGCGTCCTTACGATTTATAGCTTGAGGGTTGCAACCGCTGGTTACAAAATGAAGCCAAGCCTAAGGCAGTCTTGCTAAAAGTCAAAATGAAGCAAAGAATAGAACCAAGGGAGGGATATCTACAACCTATTAAATTATATTTGAAATTCTCCAAAATCCCTTTGGTAATTAGATGGCCATGTCCTTTTTTCATTCGGATGATTCTTGAGACAATTAAATAAGAGCATCGCCTCAGAGATCACCTTATTTTTGAACAAGCGTAGCTATCGGCCAAGGGCTGGAACTCGATTTTTCTGCATAAAGCACGAATTTGATTTGCATGCTGATCTAAAATGGTATCATCCTCTTTTAAATCTAATTCCTGATCGGGTAAAGGAGTTTAAAGAATGATTTTTAATATCCGCTTCAAGCGTTCATCTGGATCATTGATTTCCCATCCGACTTTTTCGTGTCAATTTCAAGTCTTCTGTCATCAAGGCATAGTCGATAAGGAGCACATCAGCTTAGTGAATCTAGGACATCCGAATCGAATCGTTGGCTCCGCTTTTAAGGTCTTCGCCACCAATCGAAGTATGATGATGTTAATCACAGCGTATGGATATTGAGCTTTAGCTCCTGCAATACTAAGTATGGATAGGATTCGAGGTATTTACAATTGGAGTTTTGAAATAACAGCAGAGCAGAGTGACCATGAAAAAAACTTAATTGATTGTCCTGTTTCAGGCGCATTTTTTTCTGAAATCGATTTTCAGATCATTGAGATAATCCGTTGATTCTCTTAGGTTGAAAAGGCAAAAAGAAACAAAATAAACTAGGAATAAGTGGAGCAACTTCATTCAAGATAGGATAGAGGTCGATTATTATAATTGCGTAATTTGCAATCTTATTGTCGGAGGCATTATTATTTCAAAATAAATTTTAAATACAGGCTTCGATTTTTGCTTTCTATGAGTTTTCAATAAAAGTTGGTACTTTGAAATGTAAAATCATTGGTGATCGAAGGCCGTCAGCCCATTTACTTTTTTGATATCCTGTCCTAAACACATTCTAAAATTTAAAACCTTTAAATGGTCCACTTCTTATTCTTAATCGGAAGTCACCTTGCTACTTGGGTAATTTAGTTAGTATTTTCAACAATGTTGAAAAAACAAAACACGGAAAAGATGGCTGAGTAATATAGATGTGGCGCTGAAGCGACGCTATGAACCTGATTCACTAATCTTGTCGAAACTGTAAAAAAAGGGCTATGCAATCATGAGAAAGAAACCCTGAAAGCGGGTAATCCAAGCTAGAAATTGCTGCGATGGCTGTTACCATCTGATGACATCAATGCAAGATCCAAGCAGAGAAATCAGCTCAAAAAACCACTTAGGGAGATCTTTGCTAGCGAAGCCATAGTCCCGATCCTGAAAAGCCCAATACTAACTTTCTTAACTGTCAGGACAACTGGAATGAATAGAAGAAAATCCTTGAGCGGGCAAGGACGCTACTTAGCAATGGGACTGTTTCGAGAAAACAATACGTATGGGAAAGTTTCCCTGCGTACTAGTGTGCAGGGGATGTCATGATTTTACCAGCATTTTGACGTATTTCGAAAGCTGAGCAGAAAGTGGTTGAAAATGTTAAAGTGAGTTTTTCTTAATTTGGAGGTCAAAAAGCCTTAAGTTATTGATTGCAGGATTGTAGGCATATAGATATAGGTATGAAAAAAAAAATTACTTTTTAGTTTCTGTTATTTTTTGTGCAGCTAAAGGCTGGCTATGCGCAGATTTCACAGTCCACTTCCTATTCAGTAGACGTTACGATCCATGAGAAGTTACTTGATGTAATTGAGAAATTAACAAGCTCAACTTTTTGAGTTCCAAAACACGATCTTTCGAAAGTATTCAAACTTCCTATGATTTATGTTTGAATGAGAAGCAAGCAAGAAACCCGTAAGATCACTGAGCAACATTGAGGTTCCCAGCTATAAGTTTGATGCTCCTTCAGCAATTTGGCAGAAGAATGTCCAATAATCTGCAGATCAAAAATCGGACTGATTATACCTTTGGGAGGTGGAGCAGCAGTTGACGAATCAAAGGTATAGAGTTGAGAATGCTTGTTCTCCATGAGAAGAGGCGATACAATTCTATTGGAATTCAGGCCAAGTGACTGAATGCGCCTTTCCAATTAAAATTGATTTCAAAGTTTCATTTTGCCAAATGGAGTACGTTGGATGAGGAGATTACTTTGTGATATTCTGGAACGATGAGGCTCAACGTTACCCTCCTTAGATTTCCTTACGGACTTATTCCAACGGTACTTTTCGGGTTCCAGCAAAGCTGATGAGTTTCTTCTGTCGTGAAGCGTGACAGTGGCTTTTGAAATTGCCCTTGGGAAGGTCGAAAGAAATCAACCTTTTTTGGCGTTCTGACAAATTATGGATGGTAATCATTTTGACTTAGTTATATTGCATTTCATGCGAATCTGGGAAAAAAGATGGAAAGAGATCATTCCACACTTACGACAAGTTACTGATCCGCAAAGGTATGGACCGGCCATGGTGGGTTACTTGATTGATGAATTCTGGTGATACGGCAGATTTGATATCCCTCATTCCTTTCTGGGCTTCAATGGCTACTAACTATTGAGAGATAGGATGAGGGAAGGTTGGCTTTGCCAAGGATGACATCGGCTCACCAAATTGAAAGAAATTTGAAGCAGATGCTCTTATATCAACGTCAAGCTGTTTCGATGAACTAGTTTGGCCAGACTAACTGAAGTGATTATTATAGCCTTAGGAGAAATTTTATACCACGATGGGTACAGTAGCGAAGTCTAAAAAAGTCGCAGCGCAGATTACTATGTGAATTAAAATCTCGCAGAATAAGAATTTCACAATTGTCGGATTAGTAATTCTGATTTTAATCTTACGCTTATTTCTTGGTTGAAATAAATAGCCCAACGCGGAGATTAATAATAGCCGTTCAGTGAGGAACGAAAAAGTCGCGATGTTGCGTTTTCCCTCCTTTTCTTTGATGATCATGAGTCAGTTTTTGATTAAAAAGAATAAAGGAAGGCAAAACGGCAATCTTATCTGAATCCAAAGGTTTCAAACCATTTATCCAATAGTTGCGAAAGGAGAAAAACTCAAAATGCTAGACTCAAAGGAGGATCACTTGCTACTTTCGAGTCCACTATGAAGCTTATGCATTGGCTTTTGGACATGTTTGAGCAATATGTGCAAAGAAGAATGCGCATCGCGTTGGAAGGGTACGCGACCACCAAGCTTGGTATATATTATTCATTAAGATGTTAAGATGGGGGAGAAGGACCATGAATCATTTTCCAAACTTTCAGAATAATATCGATCAGAAGTCCAGTAGCCGCCAAGCACTATGGTGAGTTCTCCTTCCAAGTTCTGAGAAAGGTATCGGTGGAGGAGGGTCATCGGCGGTTAATGGCTGATTTGCGAACAACAAGGTGGGCTGGCGGAGCTGGTAGAGCATCAAGTTAGCAAAACCTTAAACATACCAAAAATCTTAATGAAAAAAAGCATCATTTCATAGCAGTCGCATATCTTTGTCATTTCACTACAATAGTAAAATGGAAACAATCTTTAAGATGACAATACTGCAGATAATTCAAAGCTGGATAGTACATAGAAAATATGGAGTGAATCGGCGAGAGAGAAAGGACAAGACAGAGACTGGACTTTATCAGAATATTTATTACCAGTCCCAGATGCAAGGTGACTTCCCTCCGGTTAAAAACCAAGCTGGCGTAATCGGAAGAGCTACCTTTTTTGGACACCAGAGGTATATTTCTCAGAGGCATGGAAAAATGTTGGTTGCACACCGGATCTTTGAGAAAGAAAGCCATGTAGAACAGTGGATACCATTTGGATAAATCACACAGCCGTATTCAGCAAGTACCTATAATTCCATCATATAATGATGGTCAATGGTACCCCTTTTGCTAGAGGGGATTAGACAGTAATTCAATGCTGGAACATGCCACAAAAGAGTGATAATTAATATTCTTATTGGTATGCAGGAATCAGAAGAGATATCCAATTCCTGAGGAATATTTGCGAAGAAATTAAGCTCCAAAAAGCTTTCAGGTTTTGGTAGATTAGCTGAAGGTGAGCTTTTGGGAAATGAAAATGACTAATTGCCTAAATAATTGAGCCGACGAGAGAGTAAGATTATTACCAACTGAAAACGAGTCAAGTTCCGCTTTTTGACCGCAGCTTTGGTTCCCTATTTTATAGCAAAGGTTTCGACATAATCTGCTGGCACCAAGATCCTCGACAGTAGTCCAGTGAGCTTCTTAGATAATCGAATCAAGTATCCAAAGATGAGTTTGTTCATCTTATCTTTAGATTCCTCCGCTGCAATGGCCTTGTTGCGTAAGCTCGAATCTCTAACCATAAGTCGCTTTGAAGGCTTTTTCAAGAAAGAATTCAATTCATTGCTCGGCAGTCTCCTCCCTGTGCATTCAGCAGGTCGTAATAAGCAACTTCACCAATGCTCCTGATTTCATGGCTACATTTGTTCAATGTTTTTGTGAAGACTTCATCTAGTCGGTGCATGTAATCGGATGATGGTAAAACTGATCGGTGAAAAATGCCAAGCCAAGAAGTCCCGGAAATTCGCATTCAAAAATAGAAGCGTATGATTCAGGATCCCCCATTGCAAAAGGAATATGGTTTCTACACCCAGCTCGCCAAATTTCCTATTTCTGAAATACAGTTAGAGGAAAGTATTTAAGTATGAGGTTTCATATTTCACTCAACACTCATTACTACTGCCACCCCATTCGCGTATGCTTGTCATCTGCACCGTTTCAAATGCACTTAGGGTACAAGGCATCTTTTTCGATGAGGAAAAGGTTTACCTCGGCACGTCAGATTCTACACCAGTGTCTAGCGAAATGCCCAATATTTGATGGTTGTCCCGCTTATTCTTGTCCTTATGGATGTATAGTCAGCTCTGTCGATATATCTCATTCCCCAAAAGGAAGTGAGTGTCATCTAGCTCTAATTTTTCCTTTTGGGATTAAATCAGCTGTCAACGTGCCTTTCCAATGATGCTCCAAAACTCCGTTCGCATTATCGTTGGGCGCCAGGGTTCTGGATGATGAGCAGAGAAAACCGGACTCTCTATGGGTAATTCTCACTTCCTTTTACATTAGGCGTACGATCTAAGTTCTTGCGATTCATAGATTTTAAGTTTACACGATTCTTTACGGTTGAGCTTCAACCTATGTCTTTTGTGAAGGCGGCTTTGAGCGCTTTCTTTCGTGCAAAAGATGCACGAGGGTCAATCCGCCCAATTCGTTTATTCTCCTCGTATTTTCAGACTTCGGAAATTGGAATGGAGGTTTTGGTTCTGTGAATTCTGGGCTGCAAATAGTCAGGATGTATCAGGTAGGTCATTATCCATACGCTCCTATTTCAGATACAGAGATTGAGATTTCTTAAGAGGACATCGGAGAGAAAACAAATTTTTTCGTTGTAAATTCGCTTGGTCTTCAGATCTTCTTTGGAAGCGATAGTAAACCAACTCAGCCTTAATCCTGTCGCACGGGGGTGGAGGAAGAATTGAGAAATCATATTGACTGCTTTGTGGAAAAAATCCAAAAGCTGGCTTTCTTCTCCTTGAAAATAGTCAAAAACCTCGCCAGGTCTGACGTATCCCAGAGATTGGGCCGATTCATCCCTATCGTTCTCTACCGGTAAGTAATCTGATTCTAGATTAGCCTTTTCTTCTAGAATATAGCCCGCCTTTTGCGAGTTTTCAAAGCAATACTGAAAAATATGTGTTTCATATTAAAGCCAGATGATTATCCAGCAAACTCCGCCATATTTCTCAACAAAAGCCACGTCTCGTAACATAGGGTCTCGCTTGCTTAGTTCTGGCCTTACCAAATCAAAGTAGGGATTGATCGTATGAATTAGGAAAAAGCTTTGGGCAAAAGAAAAGAAGCTCAGAAAAAGAACAGGCTACATAGAGTAAGGACGGGCTTTGGTATTTTCATATTAGAAAGACTAATCTATTCAAGTTAGAATTATTCAACGCTAGATAACCACCTTGTTGGTTATTTTTTCCCAAGTTAAATCTCACTTTAATAGAATTTAGATTTAGTGTACCAGGGCAGTAATATTCGTGGATGTGCCAAATGCAGAAATGCTAGCTGCATTTATTATATTCGGATTTTTTAGATTTTCCACTCCAGCGTATTCTAAGTCGGGGATCATCAAGCCTAAACGTGTATTTGTTGCCAAAGTAGGTATAGTAGCTATCCATAATTGAAGAAATTGGTTATGTAGGACATCATAGCATTCAGCCACCACAATTGATAAGGAAGGGTCCCATAGCAAAGAGTAGTGTAAAAGCCTGATTCTCGTTGAATATGATAATCATGATTTCAATGACGTGTACAAAAATCCAGAGGAAATTGATCTCTACCGATCATCTCAATTTTGAGGTTGAGCTTCGGGTACTTGCTAGGGATTGGATATTAATGTAGATTTGTGTTGAAGGAGGTCTTTTTTCCAAGGCGAATGATTAATGCATTAGAGAATGATCACCCATAAAACCACGGACGTTTCCACGTAAGACCACCAGCACCTATCTGAAATTACCTGTAATTTTGGTTTAAACCTGTGCAAAAGAGGATGCCTGAATAAGATTAGCAGGAAAAAATAATAAGGAATGGTTAGAGTTGTATTTCATCTTGAAAGGGGTTTGATCTTTGTTTTAAGCAATTGATTCCGCTTAAATTACTATTTTAAAAAAAAACCTTTTATTTAAAATTAACTGAATAAAATTGATTAATTTCTAATCGACGAACCAGTCAAAGTATTAAGTTTCTTTCAAAAAAATCTATCGAATTGCATTAAAGGTGAGCTTGACAGCTCTCTAACTTTCCAATCAAATCTTCCAATTTTTAAAAATTTCCCAAATCTCTTTAAGCCAAACATTGGCAGTCGGCTTATATGCCAGACAATATTTCCGGCGAATTTCCATGACCTGAGTACCTTTGCGCATGGCAGAACAAAATCTTGATCCTCGATTTTCGGTCTCATCCAAGATACACCCCAACTCATCGCTAAGAAAGAGTCGAGAACTGGAATGTTATTGCGAAATCCGCACCCTAATAATAAAAGTTCCAGATTCACTTCACGGATATTCAAAGGAGTAATCCTTTCAGTTCCCATTGCTACATGTTAGTGTACTGCAGGTTCTCCGGATGTTTTGGAACTTGGTATGTTTTTTCGAGGGAAGCTCCCACTTTTAGCGTTTGCTAACAGGTTCTCATTAGCATAGCGCAAAAATATGGAGGAGAAAGTAGTTGCATCTGAAATCAGTGAGTACGAGCCGTAGACTTAACCTTTCCCATATTGATTACGCATTACGACTTGTTGAAGAATGATTGAGACACGTTCTCACAAGTAGATGGATGTCACATGATGATACATCAAGGATTACGGATAATTTCGAAGTTGATGCGAAGTACTTCGACATGATATACGTTGCAGCTTTTAAATTAAAAAGAAGAAGAAACTTAACGGAATAGGCAGTTTCACCCCAAGAGTGACGCATCTCAAAGCGGAAGGCAAGAAAACTCCATTCGGAATTTGGTGGTTAATTATCTGTGAAATTGCGTCAGGATTAGGACTTCAGGGAGTATTTATACGAGATGGCTTTCAGATTAGCAGATTGAAGCGAAAATGGAACTGATAAATGGTGTGATGGGTCTTTCTGGGAGGAGGTAGATTCTGTTCCGATTGACGGCTACCTGATCCACCGTGCGGAATTGGTGACAATTGATCTGACAGTATTTGGCTTGATAATATTGGCTTCGATTAAAAAGGAATCTGAAGATAATTAGAATTCCTACAAGCATTATGGCTTGAAAATGTGATTGGTGTGGATGCAAAGAGCAGAGCAATTTTATGATGCACTTTGCAGGCGTGACCGAACAGAAGCGAAGCGAAAAGCAATGGAATGGCAGTTTAATCGAGGGTTTTTCGACGAAAGAATCAAAATAAATTAAGAACGAGGTAAAATGGCTGGAAAGAGGAACGATCTACCAGATGTGATCGAATCATCTCTGTAAGAAGGCCCTTCTGCCACGATCAAATCTCCCATTAATGTGGGATAGGATGTCAGGATGTTCATGAAGTTATCATGTAAGTGGAGCATTGAATACATTGTTCAAGACCAAGTTCGGTGAAAGTTATGGACGTGCGTTGGAGATTGTCGGAGGAAAATTATCGGGAGGACACCAATTATCCCAAGAGTCCGGCTTGATATCCGGTGGTAGTATTGAGGAGATGTCACCGCTGTAGAAAGTGGAAGACACTTCAGGGGGAAGTGGTTACATTTTTATCAGGATTAAAAAGAATCATGGTGCCTTTACGATCAGTTTTGTGCAGGGCAGGAGCGAGATTGGCTTCCCATTCAATTCGGTTGGTTGTAAGGGCGATGAAGTATTAATGAGAAAGTAGTCAGCTTTGAAGAGCTGTCGGAATCATGGATTGGAATGACTGCAAGGATTGGATTCAATCATACCCGTATGAAATTTTGAGGGCAATGCCAATGAGATACATTAATTCGGGTAAAGGGTGTCAATCGGGGTATGTTCTTTATGGACATCTTCCTCCCAAGCCGGCTTGCTACGATCGAGTGGGAAGTAATGATGTCCGGGAATTTTTTTCGATTATATATATAAGAATTAAGATTTTTAAGAACCGGAAAAGTTAGAATTTTTCGGGGTTTTTTCTTTGAGTAAAAGTATTATAATGAATCATTTTTGGGGTCTGAAACTCTTGGGTTTTGAATAAAATATGGGTTAAAATTTGTTTCTCCCTGAAATCCCCTCCTTGATTATTTCTAAGTTTATGAGAAAACTGTTTATTTTTTAATTCCATTGATTTTTTGTTTTAGCCGTAATTGCAAAGGCCCAAAAGAGCCAAAGTTCCAGCAGATTACAGGCGCGCAAAAAAGACGGAAGGCTAATACTGCGAAATAGAAGTTATGTGGAGAAGCAAATTGCAGCGTTTTAAGGAATTGATAATAGAGGAGGAATACGTATAGTTGGAATATTCTTTTGCAAAGTAATGGCTCGGTTAACACATTTGAGGGAATAGGCCAAAATCGATGGCAAGAGACAGGCAGGGGGACAAGCAATTTCATCATTTGCAGCCGGGGATTCACCCATTGGATTTTCTTGGAAGGGGCAAGGGGGGTTATTCTTTTTTGGGAAAGAGGGGGGGCCCCCCAAAAAATTACTTTTGCCTTCGGCTTCTAGGCGTATTTTCAAAAAATATCCAAAGCAGAGCGCTTTCGATCTCCCTGT
>Ga0163217_1110965_pt1 | contig 12179 bp, 14 predicted proteins | sample SynspAceP_FD_185933 | JGI IMG/M metagenome (GOLD analysis project Ga0163217, IMG submission 185933) | Saline lake microbial communities from Ace Lake in Antarctica - Synechococcus sp. Ace-P (PacBio error correction) | ecosystem: Environmental > Aquatic > Non-marine Saline and Alkaline > Saline ... | reverse complement strand
GATACTGACGGATACTGCGACATTGGTGTCTAAATCCGAACGGAAGATTTACGGGCTCTCTCGCGCGCGGCCCAGCGCCCCTCAGTTAAATTGATGCCTTGGCGGTCTTTAACATAGTGCGGTCCGACCAACCGCGAAGCAGGGTACTGGCATTGCCCCTACAGATGTTTTGGAAGTTGGCCCCGAGTAACACCTCATTTAGCCGGGACATCCATGTAATGGTATTCCAGTTCGCGAGATCAGTGTTAACGGTGAAATTTTTGTCATGACCTCAATTCAACTCCATTCCACCACCCGGCATGGTGCGTCAGAACCGCCTCGGGCGTGCCAAAAACCAAAAACCGGGGGGGGGGGCCCACATTGCCACGCGGCCTTGGGATCCCCAGGCAAACCCTGGCCAACCGGCTGGCGGAACGTCTGGGACTGGACAAGGGCAAGCTTGAACAGCAAGGCAGACGATTTCCGCCCCGGCCCAAAGTCGCCTGAACGCATCCTGGGTTTTATTGGCGGCCGGCTGGAGTCGGCAGAAAGGCCTCCGGCGCCCGATACTACCGAACTGCAGGAAGATGTATGACCAGGCAGTGAAGCGGCGTTGAACAGGGTTTGCAGAGGCACGCAGATTCTCGGACGGGCATGGGCGGTGCTGCCGGGCAATATTGCCGGCGGATATCGACAAGACCTAAACAACCTGATTTCAGACCGGTGCTGGCGGAATGGCCCGAGCGGCTGTTCCCCAAGTCCGAACTGACACAGCTCCGCGCGCCAGCCAACGCCAGCCGCTTTGAAAGCCCCAGTCCCAGAGTTTTGATCTGTCCGTCACCACGCGTGAGGGCGACCCGGCTACGTATCGCGTGGCTCAGGCGCTGCGAGCGATGAGCAGCGGTCCAGTCGATGGCCAGCGGTGCCAGTGCGCAGGCGCGTGAACGTATCAGGTAGGCGGTGGGCAGGTAGAGATCCGAGGGGCGACCTTGGAATGACCAGGAGCGTTGAGCGCTGACCAAGTTGCTGGGGAGGTGCAGGAGCTTTCGACCAGTTCATTCCGGCGATTACATGCGGCGCCTTTGGACACGGGCGCTGGAGCTTAACCTGGACGGCAGCCACGTTGGCATTCCATGTCACTGGACCTTTTGACCCCAGACCAGTGTGCGCCAGCAGCGAAACCTATGGGCGCGGTGGCGGGGGGCGGGAAACACCATCGAGTGCGGTGGAAATACCGATCTGGCGCGATTTACCGCCGCCGGCTTGCTGGAGGCGCTGCGCCAGTCCAAAACCGAGTGACATCCTCACGAGCGACTGCTGCGCGAACCTGCTCAGGCGGTTTTGCAATGGACGAGCGCTTCCGATCAGGGTCGTCTGCGAAAGCAGAGCCTTAATGACCTGCTGCTTGAAGGCCTGAAAAAATCAGGTGAGGCCAACGCCTGCTTCAGGCTTCCACTTGAGCCCGCTCTGAACAGTGACGCGCGCAGGCCTGCGGGCTGGTTTAACTGCTGAAAAGCCTGCTGGCAGTAAAAATGCAAGCAGAGTTGCCGCAGCGCCGGCATTGATACTGTCGCCGCGCTGCACCCAGGCGTTCGCTGGGGCGGTTGAAGTTGACTTTGCCAGGGCAGCCGGCAGCGATAGTAATAACGCGTACCGCGGCGTTTTACCGGGTAGTTGTCTGGCACCGCTGCGCGGGCACTTCGAATAGCCCGGTCATGATGCTCTGCCATTCCGGGCCATGCGGGCCGGATGCGCTGGCCGAACAGTTTGACGGCAATCAGGGTTGCGCCGCTTCGTTGGGCACGTCTGCCCAAGAAAAGTCCTTCACTGTGATCCCGATACATCGCCCATTGAAGCGCAATAGATTTGCGCCCCAGATAAGCCACGCCCGCCGTTGGGCCACGCATGTCAAGGTCCACGCGCGGGCGCGCGAAACCGCGTTGAAGCGGGCTTCAGCCATTGATAAGCAGTGTCGAGACGCGCATGAGCTTATCCATGCGCGCAGTATAAAGGCCGGACAAGACTGGTTAGAAGCCATGATCAGCGGGTATTTGCAGAGGCTCAGGAATATTGCCGGTTTCCAGCCCGGCGGCCAGGGTCAGACGCAGCTCCTGCGCTTGATCAACAAAGGCATCCTGCCCAATCCCCGGGGGTGTTGGAACACCAGCGGTCCTGCACCCACTTGCCAGCGCAGTCCCGGAGACGATTGATTGCCACTGCCCGGCGAGTACCCGTGCCATCAAGCCCTGGCGCGGATATAGAGCGCACAGGGGCAAAAAGCCCTGTTTTTTCTCCCAGTTACCGGAAATAGCAGCGGTCAAAGGAAGTCTTTCAGGCGCCACTCATGTAGCCGAGGGTTTTCGGTGGTACCGAGGATGATGGGCATCGGCTTGCAAAAAACGTCTGCAGGTTGCGCCTCCAGAGCGGCTTCCAGTCCACCACAACGCCCTCAATATCGGGATGGCGCGCGCCCCGGAAAAACGGCGTCGACCAAGCGGCGGTTATTGTTCCGATGGCGCGTTGGGGCAACAATCAAGCAGGGTGCTTGTCAGCCATCAGGAACCCTCCGCATGAGTGAAATGCTACTTGCGATTGCCCACACCTTGGCAATCGCGCGCCTCGCTTGCCAAACCAGGCGACGATGATGGCAAGGAGTCCGACCAGCCCGAAGATGCTGATGTGGACGTTTACACCGCACGTCGATGTCCTGGGCATTGAAGATCGCCAGCGCATGCCCAGGCCGAGAAACAGGCAGGGCCCTACACCCAGAGAATCAGCCGAGCTCGGGGCTGTATATACATAGGCCGTGATCGCCGCCCTCAGTGGGCCTAGCAGGGTGTTGCAAACAGGCGGCGAGCAAGATTTTTCTGGGCTGGGCATGGCGGGGTTCCGTAATGCTGGTAGAACGCGTTTAAGTTGCGGCCAGTGTACGCCTGAATCAGCTGCGGTTTGAAGGCATTGTTATACCCATTAGGGGTGGCGGGCCGTGGCTTCGAATGGGTATGGTTTTTTTCATAACAGCCAGGAAATATCTGCTTTTTTTATTTGTCGGGCTCGGCCCCTGACCGAACCTGTTTGCACCCCGCTCTGTTCTGGAACCGAATAGCAACCAAAAGGAGACTTCGGCTCCATGAAGGACTATTTTGCTGCCCATCAGCAGCGCTATTGACCGGTATCGGCCTTGCTGGTTGCTGGTCGGGGTATGGTATTGACTCAACACATTGCTGGCCCCTGCGCGGCAGCAGTGAGGGTCTTTAGTGACCAGACCCTCGCGTCTGTTGGGCTCGGCCTATTTTTGTTGGTTTTATTTTCTTCGGCACCTGGCTTTGCCCCAAGCTTGATCGGCGGATGGGGGCATCCCGTGCGCGGCCTTGCGTTTTTCCCGCGGCGGCGGGCCGCCTCTGTGTTGGTGCATGTTGCTTTTCTGGTTCGAGCCCGCGTGTATGGGCTGCTGCTACGCGGTGCACCGGCACCGCACTGGTGGGTATCTATTACGGTTATTCGAGAGTGAGGCTAAACACTTCAAGCGCCACCCGAGCGGCGCTGGGCAAGTGTTTTGCCGTGTATATGGCGGTCAAATCGGGGTGCGCTGGCGCTCGCCCAGCAGTTGCTGTGGCTGGACAGCCCGATGGGCTTCAGTTTGTTTTGCTGTTGCCGCCATTCTGCATTAATCGTTGCGCTGATGCGGCTTGCAAACCCGGCTGAGTCAGCCGGTGATTGGCGATACAAACCCCGGCTATCCCTTGAAAACGTTTGTGGCACGCCGCGCCCGTGGCCTGCGCTGCATCGGTGCCTCTTCAGCGCCTGGCGATGGGCGGCCTTCTGCGGGGTTGGGATGCGGTGTACGCGGGCCGGCCAGGGTATGGATACCGGCAGATTTGCCGGCTTTGCTCGCTGGTGATTGTTCGCCGGTGCGCTGCATGCATGGCCGATGGGGCATGTTTGGTCTGACCGGGTCGCCCGGCGTTCTGGGCGTACTGCGCCATCATCGCCGCCGTCGCCGCGGCGGCGGGATCTGTTGATGGCGCTCTTTTGGCCCGCTTGGGCAATGGCTGCTTTGGCTGCTGGCCGGTACTTTGGCGGCCGGCGCCTTTTCGGTGTATCCGGGGCGGCAGCGTTGCGCATCTTATCGATCACCTCGGCATGACGATATTCTCTCCGGCAACGCGTCTCTGCTGATGCTGCATGGCGTGGTGCTGCGGGGGTCCGGCGCTTGCCGGTTGGCTGATGGGCGTCACTTCCCCGGTTGCATTACCGCTGTTCTTTACCCTGATGTTCGGCCTGTGTGGTCTCATGCGGTTGAGGCAATCACGCTTGGGCAAGGATTTCGCATTTGTCGACAGTGCGTTGCGCAACTTTATCCCCATGGTGCGTTTACCTCACCGGCCGGTGCTGGGAAATGATTGCTGGAGAACGCCGAGACCGATACGGCGCCGGGTTGACCACTCGGCCGAAGCGCTGAGTTTGTCGGGCCGCTCTACAAACCTGTTCCCCTCTGATGGGCGCAGCTTCTGATGACGCGCTCGCCACAGGTTTCCGTACAGACGGACCCCTCTCTTGATGCGATCTACCTGATTGCCTAGGCGTCAGTGATCCACTTCCCCTTCCCACCACCAGCCAAAACAGGAGCAAAGCCGATGATTCTGGCCACTGATCTAGAGGAACCTTTCTTCGGGGCGACCCGGATAATCGGCCAGCGGTTATACCAACTGATCGACGCCCATTCCGGATATTCGACTGGTGTTTGTCAACTGGCCGCGGGCTGGGAGGTAGTCGTTTCCTCTGGTTCGCCGGGTGTCTGATCCAGCGATACCCCAGGCCGGATTACATTATTTGTGGATGTGGGGCGTCCACGCTGGTCACGGTCATACGCTGCAGTTGTATATCCGCTGCAGAGCGAGAATCGAAGCTACCGGCCGGGCGAGCAGGTGGTCGCCGCGGCGGATTGGCGAGTCCCCGGTCTTGACCGCACAAGACGGTGCCGCCAGGCAACGCGCGTTGCTCCTACTTCTGCCGAGCAGGGCGGTGGACCGAAGAAGTGCGCCCTGCGGTGGAAGCACGCGGGCTGTGATCTGCTGTATGCGGCTGATTATGTATCTGGACTGGCTTTGCCGGCCGGGGTCAAACAAGGGCAGCACATTGCGCCGGGCCTGATCGAGCATCTGGAAATAGACGAAGAGGAAGTGCTGGTTGGCCGGCGATACCTTGAAATGACCTGTCCATGTACGAACAGGGGGTTTCAAGGGCGTGTGCGTGGGCGAATTCCGCAGCAGGCATTAATGCGATGCCACTAGCCGAGCGGGCCAAGTATTGCACGCGCGCCTGAAGCGGCTGCGGCGGGATTCTCGAAAGCCTTCGGGCCACTTCGTTTTCTGGGGACGCGCGGGGTTGTCATCTGAGCTGCCGGGAGCTGGGGGTATCAAGGGCAAGCTGATCTGGTCATGGTATCATCGGCTGCCCTATGAGGAGGCGATGGAGGAGGGCAAGCTGGTTTCGCCGGCCCACACACCTCCACCCAAACGGTATCCTTTTGCCGACCCTTTGATGAGTTTCTTTGCTGGCGCAGCAGAAAGCTCCTGGAGTTGCCTGGTCCGATTCACGGACCCGCGCCAGGGTCCGCGTGTTCGAGGTGCATACAAGCGTCGACGATTCAGCGTTATCCGAACCTGGTCCGGCCCGGTGGCGCTGCCAAGGAAAGAAAGTTGATGTGTTCTACAAGCGCTTCTTCCAAAGGGAAGGCCTTCTGCCGGACGCTGCACACCTTCTGCGGAGCGGGGCGTATCTTTCGCGAGGAGGGGACTGGGCCGTGTTTCTCAAGGTCAACCGCCTGTTCGCCGAACGCACGGCAGGCGGAAGCTGCGGAGGGGCCGCAGTGGTACTTGTTGCATGATTTACAATCTGTGGATGTGCCGGCGTTCCTGCGGCCATTGCGTCCTTGATCTGCACCATTGCCTTTTCCACACACCTATTTCCCCTCCGCAAGATGTGTTCAACGTATTGCACCTGGGCCGGCAGATTATCGGTAGCTTGCTGCATGCGATTATGTTGGCTTCCATATTCCCCGCGCAGTCCTGCAGAACGTTTGTTGATGTCGTGCGCGGGCGTGGCGCCGGTCGAGGTGCTGGAAAACCCAGGGCTGCCCGCGCCGCGCTTTCTGCACCTAGGCTGTGCGGTTCGGGGCTCGATAACATTGACCCGCACCATGCGCCGTTCCATGGCCGGCATATCCGGCCTAGGTGCGCGCATCCGCGTCGGGCTGGATGTGGGCCGTGTCAAAGAGGTGACTCGACCGAGCCGGAATGCCAGGCACAGATGCAGGAGCTTTGCGTGAGCAGCTCAAAGGCCTTGCGCGTTGGTTGTTGTCGGTGGAACGGCTGCGATTACACCAAGGGCATTCTGGGCCAAGCTCCTGGCGTTCGAGGCGCTTGCTGGATTGCGCACCCGGAGCTGATCGGCAAGCCACTATTGACCATCTGTGTGCCGGCTGCGCGGCGGAGATGACTATCTATGAAACCCTGCTCAGGCCAGGATCGAGCAGGCGGTTCGGGCGCATCAATGGGCGCTTCTCCCGCGTCGGCTGGAACACCCGTGCAATTTCTTTCTATCGGGGCCTTTCCGTTCCGCGATCTTGATTGCCATATTACCTGATGGCCCGATTGTTGATTTGTGGATTACGCCAATGCGTGGACGGGCTGAATCTTGTCGCCAAGGAATATTGTGGCAAACCCAGGACTATGCAGGGCAGGGGTGTAGTGCTGCCGGAATTTGCTGGGCGGGCCGGCAGAAACTTGCATTGGCGCGCTGCTGGACCAATTCCGCATTGATCCACATGATATGCGCCGATACGCTCTTCTGGGAGCTGACGTTGGGTGAGGCCGAGCGTGAAGCGGCGGGTGCGGGAAAATGTTTCGGAGTGGTGCGCACAACGCATATCAAGCGTTTGGCGGGGCGATGAGTTCTGCAGGCCGTCAGGGATAGCCGCGGGAGGGGGAAGGCGTTTTGAGCAGAGCTGAGGGAGGGTAAAAAAGATGAAGCCTGCCCGCGCTGAAATAGCGCGAGCAGGCTTCTGAGTATTACAACTGATCTATCTGCGTAAAATCACTGTAGTACCGCTGAACTTCGTTTTGCCGACCGATCAAACATGCGCTTCACCATTGGGTGTGAATCTGCGGCTGCCAACGAAATACAGGCCTTCCGGACCCAGGTTCGCCACCGCTGCAGGTTGGTTCGGGTTCCCAGCAAAGTCTTCACGGGTTGTTGAAGTAATCGGACAAAGCCGGTGGTCTGCGCGGTCGGTTATGTCATAGACCATAATGCCGCCCATGCGCTCCAGACCGATTAAAGGGGCCGAAACGTCTTGTCGCCCAGTTGACCCAGCCACAACACCTTCGGCTCAGGGCCTTGCGTCGCTTGGCGCATGTCGAAGGCATCGCCGTTCATCATGGCCGCCTGTTGAAAGTAATGCAACACAAGGAAATATCGCGGGTTGCTACCGGCAAGACAGTCAGCGCTGGCCAGATTAATTGCCTCGAACTGATCACCCGATCCCACACCCAGAGCCACCATTCCTCATCCCAAATGGAGAAGGAAGCGAAGCGCCGTTAGGAGTAGAGCTTGTCCGTACATCAGACGGTCGCCGCCGGGTTTTCCGGTACCTGTGGTATCAAAACATGACCGGCATCGCCATTGGCGTCCTTGCGATAGGCCATGCCACCCAGGTGATTATTCAGCGGCCGAGAAAGTCGTCGGCACGGCATCACCTGGCTCACCGGGCGGTGGCGCCGCAATTAGCGAACACCTCAGGGTTGAGCAGCCGCCGGCGCCCCCAACTGACGCGCAGGTTTTGCCGGAGCGCAGGTCGTCGCCGGGCGCGGGCGATCCAAAGCCGCCTTAACATGGACCAGATGTTTGACCGCGGAACTCCTCGGACAAAGCCCTGGACTGCATCGCCAGCCCAGTACAAGCGGAGTTATCTTCGCCCCAGGCGCGGGCATCGCCTTTCGTTGGCGGTGACGATGTAGGTGCGCCGGAGACGTTATAGCTGGCAATTGCGTCCGGGTGGTAAATGCCGGACCACGCCCGGCCAGGGACTTGATGATTCAGTACCCCATCCTCGTCGCTGCATCAATACCGTTGCCAGTCAGACCGGTAATCCTTGTAGCCCAATGCAGAATAATCGGTGACCTGGGCGGCGGCCGATTGTCGATTCTTTGGCCAGCGCGTTGTTTTCCTGCCAGTGCAACCCAGCCAGTGCTGCTCTGTCTGTGGACACGGTAATGTATTTCCGGCTCCATATCCTGGGCGACCGCGGCGTTCGACCATAAATACGCACACCGGCAGTGCGCAGCGCATCGGCTTCTGGCGTTGTAGGCAGTGAAGCCGGCCGGTGCGCACGTCACTTCATATTGCCGTTATCAAACCTGGATAATGCTTACCGAACCTTCCGGATCAATTGCTGCTAATCATCGCTGGCTCACCCTCCGTTGGCGACCAGCAGGTTATTGGCCATCTGGGTTAAAGGTCAGCATGCGGCAGGGCCGCCCAACCTGCACCGAATCGATAGTTGCAAGGGTTGTGGCATCATAGATGCAGCAAAGCCTGGGTCGGTCTTGTGGCGGCTTCAATGGCGATGGCCAGGTAGCCTTGGCATAAGCGATGCTTTGACGGACCGCGCCTTGGGCGATGCTGTCGACCTCACCAACTGGTGATGAATACGGGGTTGGCAACTTATCGCTGGCATCCAGCCGTCTACGCTGCCATTAAGCGCATTGACGACGAAAATTCTGTTTGCGTTTTTCGGAATCGAAAGCCCGGATCTCTGCGCCGCTTGACGCCGAATTCGCCAGAGCGAGCGGCCCTGAAAGCTGAGCGCGATGCTCTGTGGGGTAGTTACTGGCGGTCTCAACAACACCGGTGTCGTCATCGTCACTTGGCTACTGCCTGAGTTACAGCCGGCAAGCGCGGCAAATCAGTGCTGGGTCCCGGTGGCATCATCCACTTATATTCATGTCGTTGTCCTGGTTTTATGAAAGCCGTCATTGCATACGGCAGGCAGATGACAGGTTGATGGCGGCTTTTGTCATTCTTCATGACCGTTGCGCAATGGGGCGGGCTGGGTCGCGCTGCGAATCCGCTAGCCTTGCGTCCAGAGCTGGTCTAGAATAGGTGCATGGACTGATATATTCCCCTTGAGGCACTTTTGCCAGCCGGTTTCGAGAGCAGTTGCTGGCCCAGCTCAGAGCCGCACCCCGATGGAATCGACGAGTTTTCCACTGATCCGCGCCTGGCAGGGATCCTTTCCCCGTTCGCTTATTCCGCCGCCCCCGGCGCGGCGGGCTTACGGCCCCGGGGAAAAAAAAAAAAAAACCCCCCCCCTTGATGCTGTTTCAGACGCATTTTCTGCTGTTCCATATGCTGCACCGATTATCCTATCAGTTGGCCATGGACCACATTTGAAATAGAGGTGCACCGCCTTGCGCATCCAGAACTGATACCGCGCAAACCGGGGACCAACGGATAGTCGAACAGGACCTTTACGCAGCTACTATCTGGACTGGAACCAGTTGGTTGACTACGCAGAGTGAGGATGTGCATTTCTTACTGCTGCCTGGGCGTTACCTCCAGGGGCCTTTCTTCCGGCCGCGGATGAACTGGCTGCCAGCGCGTGGCTGTATCTTGATCTACGGAGCCCATTGAGCTGCCCTGGTTAAAAAGCGCTACCGAACCTGGCGCAGGACCCACCAAATTCCTGAACCAAGCGCGTGGAGAAACCGGGTAAAATTCAGGCGGTGAATCAGCTTTTAATACTCCAACGCTATTACGGTAAGTCTTGAAGTTTGCCAATCACTCTAAAGCAAATAGGCCCCATTGCCGTTGAAAATTTTGATCTATAGTCGGAGTCAAGGGAAGCCGGCAAAGCGTTCGCCACCCATGGCACCCGTTGCGGCCACAGTTTCCAGTTGCTTTTTCTAGCTCTGGCTGGACCAGGACCACCGGCGGATGAATTAATAAATGCGGAGAAATGACCATGATTCACCACGTAGTGGGGCTGTTTACCCCATCCTGATCGCGAATGGAAAGAGATCAAGGGTGAGGAAGAACCATTTGGCCACATGTAATCTGACGGCATGATGCTCCTGTTGGCTGCTATTCGGCCGTGTCTGCTTATATCGGTACCACGCAGGTGGGTTGGGCGATTGGCACTACCCGACAGCGGTGAAGCGAACGACCGCCAGTTGCGTTGTCGATGAACGCGTGTTGTCCACCCTCGCCATGCTGGCCGGTGTTGCCGTGATGGTGCGCCTTTATCCACTGGATTGGCACGTACCTATGATTCAGCCCGACCATTCAGTGACTGCATCGTTATTTGCTGCCTACACGGGCAAAACACCGCTGTTCATAAGCCGGTGTGGCTGCACTGTACCAAGCCTCTTGGCTGGGTATGCTGCTGGGGTACTGCGGCGATCTGCTACACGGTTTGATCTGCTGTACCAGGGCATTCCGATCATTCATGGAATTCCCCCTGAAGAAGGCTTCATGTTCTTCCAGCTCCATTCTGGCGCAGGTAGGCCTGTGGTGCTGGTCGCCCGATGATCGCAAACCACCGTTATTTTCTGGGGTATGGGCGTGGTCCTATCTACGGTGCGTTTGATCATCCGCCTCTCTCAAAACCCCGCCGATGGAAAATTCGCCGGGGGTTTGTTTTTTAGCGTGCGCATTACGGCTAAAATAGGGTTTTTCACGCCGGAAGTTGCCATGGCCAGCCTGAGTGTCAAACCAGAACAAGTTGCAGAAAACCGCCTGCGTCGTCTGACCGCTGAGGCGGTCACGATTTACCAACATGATCGAGGACGACGGCGCACAAGGTCATGGTTTTGCCTGTCTGGTGGCAAAGACAGCTACACAATGCCTGGACATGCTGCTGCCCACCTGCAGAAGGATCGCGCCGATTCGCATTTTGCAGCTGTGGCGGCAAACCTTGATCAGAACAGCCAGGCTTCCCTGAGGGAGGTTACCTGCCGACCTAACCTTGAGGCGCCTATGCGGCGTGGAGCTACCACATCCTCCGGAGCGCGCATACCTACTCGATCGTTGATGGACAAGGTTCCAGAGGGCAAAAAACCACCATGTTCCCTGTGTTTCCGCGCCTGCGCCGCGGGCAATCTGATATACCTATATGCCGACGAGATTGGCCGCGAACCGTCTTGGCCGCTGGGCCATCACCGCGATGAACATCGTCGAGACCTTCTTCCTTCAAATTTGTTTCCATTGGCGGCAGCCTCCAAGGGCGATGGGGCCGCCCAAAGCTGCCGCTCTGGGACGATGGGCGTAACCGTGTTCATTTAGGCCCTTGGCCTACTGCAATGAAAAAAAAGGATTATCGCCGCTTTACTCGCGCCTGCAGGGCTTCCCGATCATTCGTGCAATCTGTGTGGCTCGCAGAAAATCTGCCAAACGCAAGGTATATCAAAGCAAGATGTGCAGGGTTGGGAGCAGAAGAATCCAGGCCCGCGTGGAGGAGCATCTTCCGTTCGTTGCGAACACGTTCATCCGTCGCAGCCTTGCCGATACCCAGCTATTCGACTTTTGCCGGTTTGCCGCGTCGAACAATGCAAGCGCCGTCGCGGCCTACTGAAAAAGCTGATGAACCTGTGATGTTGCGGTTACTGATTTCTGCCCAGGAGCCCCCATGCGCGACTATCGAATGGTACATGAGTTCTGCTCCTGAAACCCGGTTTTGGCTCCGTTGCGGCGCTGGAGGCCTCGACTGCCGCACCCAAGAGTGCTGGAGCAGTTGCGCAGATCCAAGCGATTGATCGCTATTCTGTCGACCTTGCACTGCGGGGTGTTTTCGTTGGCCGGTTTGAAAGCCAACAGTCTGGTTGGGACGCCAAGCAGTGGCCAGCGTTCGAGAGGCGTTCTTTCGGCTTCGATTTCCGAAACAAGGTGGTGCTGATGGGCGGCGAGCATTTAATTCGAAAACGCTTGTTTGCAGGATGCGCGGGGTGGGATTTCGGTTTCCATTTCTGGGGGCAAACTGGGCGCCAAAAAGCGTTGCCCGGCGCAATGCCGGCAAGGATTTGCTGCTGGGGGATATTTTCGCGCCGAAAGCCCCCCACGGGGCCAGGTTTGTCGGCAAAACATTTTTTTTTTTTTTGGGATTTTGCGGGGGGAATTTGGTCCCATCCTGCCTCCTTTTT
>Ga0163217_1096714_pt1 | contig 12179 bp, 19 predicted proteins | sample SynspAceP_FD_185933 | JGI IMG/M metagenome (GOLD analysis project Ga0163217, IMG submission 185933) | Saline lake microbial communities from Ace Lake in Antarctica - Synechococcus sp. Ace-P (PacBio error correction) | ecosystem: Environmental > Aquatic > Non-marine Saline and Alkaline > Saline ... | reverse complement strand
CAGCACTTTTCCAGATGGCGCTGACCACCATCAGCGCGACTGCCCATGGAAAAGTATCGAAACGACGCCGGCACCGCGAGCCGGCCTCTTCGCCGCTGCCAGTAAAGGTGCAGGCCCGCCTCCCGTTTGCGCCAGCGGGCAAGCTGAAAAAGGCATCGGCAAACAGGGAGGTGACGTCATAGCTCAAGGGCCCGTTAGAAGCGCGTCCATGAAATCCAGCACACCCGGCTCGCCCGGCAGCCGTCATCAGATTTGCGCGGGCAATATAGTCCCGGTGTACAAACACCTGCGGCTCGCCAGGACGCTGTCCAGCAGCACACGGCAAAGCGCAATCCCAGTCTGGGCCTCCCCTGCGCTAAACTCCCGGTTTCAGATGCCGGCCCACGTTTACCAGTCGGGAACAACTGCAGCTCGCGGCGAGATGTTTCATCAATAGTCGGGCAAACACACGGGGCGGCTGGTCGTCTGCTGCCAGCGAATCAGCGTGGTGGATCGCTTCCTTATAGAGACGATCCAAGCTTCGGGGGGGGACAGCACTGACGCCCTGCTCGATGCTTGCAAGTAGGTTATGGGTGGCCCATGTCTTCAAGTACAAAAAACCCTGATCCCAGTCGGCGCGTGGATTGTTGCTGCGCGCCCCCGACTCGGCCAGCAGGCCTGCAATACGCCACCAAAAGAGTCGAGTCCTCGTTCTCGGCGGCGCATCCATGACCCACCAGGCTGCGCTGACCATCACGCAGCGAAAATAACGTCTGAAACTCGCAATCCGGCTGGGCGGCCGACAATTGCCCATTCCCACATCGCCCCAGCCGCATGCCAGCGTAGGTTTCAAGCCCAATTGCGAGGCAAACCACGCCTCCAGCTGTTGCTTTTCTTGAAACCATCAATTTCCATCCATTCAGACGGACGCTGGCTCTGGCGTCCTACAATGCTTTATTATCTCTTATCTTCCGTGCTGATACTCGCAGCATAGCATATTGCATTCTTCTCGCCACAAGCGGTCGCGCGCACCGACTGGAAGCCCGAAACATTACATGCGCCTACCGCATACCACCGTCCCGCCCTTACCTTTCCCATGCTGCTGGTTCAGTGGGCTGCTGTTAGCACAACCCCTGAGCAGTTTGGCAGCAACCAGGTTGAATTGTCGCGCCGAGCACTGCGGCCGGAGGGCTTGGGACTGTTCTCCGCTGTCGCGCAAACGGCATTACCGCCGCGGCCCGCCCAGCCCGTAGACGTGCAGTGCGAACGAGCCACCGACCGCAACGCCAGAAGAGCAGCCGCCGTGGCCAGCCCCGGCCTACCCCCAGCACTTCAGGTGACTACAGCGAGTCGATTGGGGTTTTCCCCGCGCGCAGCTCACGCAGGAGCAAACAGGCCAGCGATAGCGCCCTATTGCGGTGGCGCCTAATATCGAACCTGAGCGCGGAAAGGCCGCGATAACGAGACGCCCTCGACCAAATTGCCCGTTTCCGTGCCCGCAGGCCGTTCCAAAGTCGTTTTGAGCAGGGCAGTCAGAACCCGGTTACTCTGGAGGGCGATGTGCTGTTTGACCAGCAGGGTCGCCTGCAAGGGGGGCCCCAGTCGACCAAGCGCCAGCTTTGACCAGGCCAACAACCTGATCGTGCTGGACGGCAATGTTGCGGCCTGCCCCCGTTTGGGGGGGAACCCCCCCAGGGGGCTACTGGTCTGGCGATTGAAGCGCACGACATGCAGATCGATACGGCGAAACAAACGCATATTTTGATCAGGTCCGCTATTGTGGTGACACGCACGCCCGGGCTCGGGGGGTACTGCCACCAGCTGATGCGCCGTGATGATGCGGTTATTGTCATGACGACGGCACCTACCACACCTGGCAGCCCGGTGGAAAATACCTCTTGTGGCGCTACACAGCAAGATATCGAGCTGAACCGGGAGAAGGCTGGGAGGCGAAGCCAGCACGTGACCCTGCGCGTCAAGGGACGTTACCGGCTGCTTTACACGCCCTGGATGAAACTTTCCCGCTGACGACCGCCCGCAAATCAGGCCTGCTACGCCGAGCCTGTCAAGCAGCACTGATAAGCGGCACCGGAGCTGACCCGTACCCTTACTACTTCAATCTTGCACCCAAATTTACGATGCCCACGGCTGTAACCCAAGAATCATGAGCAACGCGGCTTGCTGATGGAAGGTGAAGCCGGCATATGAAACGCCAGAAGCCAAACTCAGCTCAATGCGCTTTTCCTGGTGGACAGCAGTTTGGTGATAAACCGCTGGATGTATCAGCTACGGCCATAACAATGTGCTGGCACCGCGCTGGCGAGTCGATGTCGATTACAACCGGGACAATCAGCTGATTCCTTTCTACTTCCAGAATCTCAAAACTCCTCACTGGAACGCGCCGCGCACCACGTTCAAACCAGCGCGCCAGCACCCACCTATGCGGGCGACAACATGGCGGTTCCTGGCCGGCCGTTCACAGCTACGAGCTGGCGGATATCACCTCTATACGCCCTATAGCCGCTGCCGCAGCTGAGGCTGGATGGTGCCAAATCGCCATTGGTGCGAACCGGTTTGAGATTCAATTACAACACCGAAGTTTACAGGGCTACTTTGATCGCAATTTAGGCCAGTGGGTTTTCTGTCCGGACGCAATGTATACAATTCGACGTGGGCTGATGGGCGGGAAATTTTTTTCCCCTTGAACCGATGAGAGCCTGGTTGGGCCTGCAGCGGCTACCGGCAGCCGTTTGTGTTAGTAGCTTGCTCGTCAGTCGAGTATCCCATGACCACCAGCTGGGGTTCCTGCACCCCCTCGGTGGAAGGCCCGTCATGACCCAATATGATCTGAATTTGATCTCCAGGAACCGATGCTTCGATTATGCCGGAGCAGAAACTACCCCTGGCGGTGTGTCGCCTATCGCAAGCCTGGGGACGGCGGGCTGTATTCGACCGCGCAAACCAACTGTTCAGCAGAACATTTCAGGCAGGACGCTGAGCTAGACCTATTATTCTCTATTCCCCTATTTCGTGACAGAGGTGACCAGCGCCTGTTTGATACCAACGAATTCGCTTTTAGCTACGCTCACGATTCCGCGGACAATCGTTTCAGCGGCAGTGACCGCATCAGCGATGCCAATTCAGTTGACCCTGGGCGCAACGAGCAGAATCCTCGATGAAGTCCCGCCGGAGCGAATTCGCGGCAGCCTGGGCCAGATCTTCTACGTTCAGCGACCGCGATGTGGCACTGCTGCCAGATGGCGCCGGGGCCACCAACTGATCCGACACGTCTTCTCCGCTTACGCGGGCGAGTTCATGTTATCAAGATGAGCGATGCCTGGCTCTTCAGAAGTGACGTGATCTGGAACCCAGAATAACAACGCGGAAGGATGCAGGCCAGCGGCCAGTTATTTCAACTACCAACCCGACCGCGCAAAATCATTCAACGGCGGGCTACCGCTTCAGGAATAACCTGAATACCACGATTGCCCTGTCGGGGACGTTCAACGCAAATGCCAATGACCGCATTGGACCATCCTATCTGTCAACCGAAATCTGGGCCAATCCAATAATCAGTGGTACCTTTTCGCCCGCTGGCAGCACGACTTCAGTCGCGACCGAACCCTTGAAGCATTCGCGGTCTGAATATGCAGCTGCTGCTTTTAAGGTCGAGTTATCAATCGTTACTGGTAGGACTATGACGAGTACGGAGACCGTGACCGATGACACCAGCCAACCGCGGCATTTTCTTGCAGATCGTGCTCAAAGGACTGGGTAGCGTTCACCGGCAAACCGTGTCGAAAGCTTGTTTTTGATCAAGGATCCCAGGTTACAGAAGAGCGTGAAAACAATGTTTTTAAGGCAATGGTTATCCAATTATCTCCAACTTTGCTCAGCCTGGCGCAGGCTGATTTTCCATGTGCCGGAGCACATTGCTCAAGGTGGTTGCCCCTGGACCGCGTCGCGGCCAATCGTCGACAAGACGTGGGCATGACCCAGCCAGCTTTAATTCAGCGGCCCTGGACCGTTCTGCGCCGCCAATTGACGACTGAAACGAGGGCACCCAGTTGCCACCTGATGAAGTTACTGCGCGAGCAGTACTGGATCGCCTGGTGGTAGAAAGTATTCAGTTGCAGAGGGTGAGCGTCAGGGCAACATCCGCATCGATGACGCGGCTCTGAAACCAGACCATGCAACAGTTGGCCCAGCGCAACAATGTGACGCCGGAAGAGTTTCGGCAGCCCTTTGAGCGTGACGCATCAGTTACAACCAGGCCGCGAGCAGATTCGCGCGAGATTGATTTCATCAACCGGGTGCGCAGGCGCCGGCTGTGCTGAGCGTATTCAGGTATCGGATCAGAAGTACGCAAAACTTCCTCAATTCGAAATGGGCGCATTGAAAACCGCCACCGAGTACCGGCTGGCGATTGGATTGTCTACCGATTTCTGAAAACGGCAAGTGCGTCCGAAGTCAGCGAAATCGCCGAGACCGCTAAACGAGATTTATCAGGAAGCTGCGCGGAAGGAGCTGACTTCACCAGCCTTCGTGCCCGCTCGCGTGGTGATACCGCACGGAAGGTGGCGAGCTCGGGCTGGCGCCGCAGCCCCAGTTGCCCTGGTCCGTTTGCAGCGCTGTCGCCTCCACTGGACGTCGATGTGTCACTCAGCCGCTGCCGCTCACCTGCCGGCTTTCAACATTCTCAAGCTGCTGGAAACCCGGGCGCGACGGGTCAGTGGTGGAAGAATCAACGTCCGCCATATCCTTGATCAAGCCAGCGAGATCCGCACAGACGGGTTGTGAAGCAGCCCAGCTGATTTCAACGCATCTATAACGTATCCAGAATGGTGAGTCCTTCGCCACCCTGGCCAGCGCCTTTTCGGAAGGACCCGGGCTCCGCCCTCAATGGTGGGTCGCTGAACTGGGTGAGCCCGACAGCATGGTGCCGAATTCCCGTGAAGTCATGACCAGTATCAGCCTGACACGGTTTCCACCCCGTTTCCAGTCCGAGTTCGGCTGGCCAATTCTTGAGGTGCAGGGCACACGCAACGTGGACATTGACCTCCGAAATTGCGCGAGCAGCAGGCGATTCAACCTGATCCAGAACCGCAAGACGAGCAGGAACTGCAAACCTGTTGCTGCGAGATGTCGCGATGAAGCCTATGTCGAGATCAAGATATAGTGCCCTGCAGAGGCCATAGCCCTGACCGCCGGCGAGCGGCGGGCATAGCGGCCTGATTTATTGTCTCATGCTGGCAGGCTCAACCCTGCCAGCACAACGTGTATGATTGCCGACCCTTGAGGCGCTTGCGAACGCGCCCGGGCCTGCTGCGGGTTGCCAGTGCAAAAACTCAACCCCATATGATCCCGCTGTGGCCCCCCTTCGCCTCAGGCCGCTGGCAGCTTAGTGTGCTGCCGGTTCAAGCTGGCTGAAGCTTGCGTGCCCGGCTTGCTGAATCCCGCCAACGCTCATTACCGTTGCTGGAAACATTTGCGTCAGGCAGGCGCGGCTGTGAGCAACAGCACTTTGCCGCAGTGGTCACAGCGCCGGTGCACAAGCGTGATTCAATTGGAATGCCGGCGTCAGTTTTCCGGCCACACGGAGTTTTTTGCCAAACTGGAACGGCACCCTTCTGGTGGTGATGATGCTGGCTGCCTGGCCTAGGGTGGCCTTGCGTGACACACATCGGATGCCGCTGCGGGCGGTAGCCGATGCGATCACCGCCTGGTGCTTGAACAGGTCATCCGCATCCTGCATCAGAATCTGCAGAATAAGTTCGGCATTCGCGCGCCGCCGGATTACTGGTGTGCGGCCTTTCAAACCCGCACGCCGGTGAGGGCGGCCATATGGGTACCGAGGAGAATCGATACGATGTTCCCGTGCTGGACAGGCTGCCGCAGCGAAGGCATGACCCTTTCAAGGCCCACTACCCGGCCGACACGCTCTTCACCCCAAACATTCTCGACCAGGCCTGATGCCGTGTTGGCCATGTACCATGATCAGCGGCCTCCAGTGCTCAAGCACATGGGTTTTGCCAATGCGGTCAATAATCACCCTGGGCCTGCCCATTAATTTCGCCACCTCGGTTGACCATGGCACCGCCCTGGACCTGGCCGGCAGCGGCAAGGCCATGTCGCAGTTCTGCGAAGTTCGCGCTGGGAAACCGCCATCAGCATGATCGACGCCTACGGAGTCAGTATGAATCAGTTCGCCCCCCACCGCGGCCCGCAAGCGTTTTGGCCAGGAACTTCCTGCACGACGCCGGCGTTATCAATCGCATCCTGCGCGCCGTCCAAGCCCCCGCGAAAGGCCAGCGCCCTGCCATCGTGGTCGAAATCGGACCAGGCCAGGGTGCTATACTGAAGGCTTGTATTCCAGCGGGCCAGTTGGATGTTTGTCGAGCTGGGAACCACGACCTGCACCCGTACTGATCGCGCCGGCTTTTGGGCGCCAGCCCGCAATTCCCACGCTGCACAAGGGGTGACGCTCTTTGAAAGTTCGATTTCAGCGCACTGCCGACGTCTGGAGAAAAGCTGCGCATTGTCGGGCAAATCTGCCGTTACAACATCTCCCACACCGCTGATTGTTTCCACCTGATCCGCCCAGTCCCACTGTGTGGCCGATTATGCACTTTATCTGCAGAAGGGAAGTAGTTGCAGCGCCTGGCTGCGGGCGGCAGGGATGAATCACACGGTCGGGCTTGGGCATCATTGGTGCAGTATCACTGGCCAGGGTAGAGCATCTGTTTGACGTTGGCTCGGCGCTTTCAGCCCGCGCCCAAGGTGACTTCCGCCAATTCGTTCCGCCTGACTGGGCCCACGCCCAGCTCCCCGCCACCCGGCTGGGACGATGTTCAGCATGCTCGAACCAGTGGTACGGAGGCTTCAATCAGACGCGCAAGACCGCTGCGAATACGCTCAAGTCATTAGCTGGATGCCGAGAGCATCGGAGGCTGAAGGCATTGATCCCACATTTGCGCCCGAACAGGTTGATCTCGCCGGCTTTGTCCGGCCTTTGGCCAACCGCCTTGGCCCGAGACAGGACTACCCATGAAACATGCCCGGTCAACCTATGCGATCGAGGTCAAGGTTCAAAGCCGCTATTGCAGGAGCAATCGGACCCCATGCCGGTCGCTACGCTGTTCTTGCCTATACATTCGTATGATTGAATATACCGGCGCAGGTTGCCGCCCAGTTGCTTTGACCGCCATTGGGAAAAATCATTGATGGCAACGGCACGCTGAAAGAGGTTCAAAGACCCGGGGTGTAGCGAACAACCGCTGATCGAGCCCTGGAGGCGCCTTACCTATTCCAGCGGGCCTGCCTTGCTGGAAAACACCGGTCGGCACCATGGAGGGCAGCTTACAGTATGCGTGCCACTGATGCCACAGCTTATAGCCGCCGTAGCGCTGTTCCGCTTGGCCAAACCCAACGCACTGAATTGATTTGATAGGACTTACTTACGCCGTTGGCGACATTCAAGGCTGCCTGATGCCGCTTAAATGCCTGCTCGACGAGGTCGGCTTCAATCCTTCCCGCGGACGTACTTCTGGTCAGGGGGCGATCTGGTCAACCGCGGGCCGGACTCCCTCGATACCTGCGCTTTATCGATAGCCTGGGCAACGCCTGCATTTGCCGTACTGGGAACCATGACCTGCACTTGCTGGCCGTCAGTCGCGACGCTTCGCGATTGCCAAGTCCGATACCCTGCTTGCCGATTCTCAAGGCGATACTGTGAATTCAAGCTATTGAGCAACTTGCGTCAGCGTCCTGCTCACTGGGGACGCGCGCCTGGGCATCCTGATGACCACGCGGGGTGCCGCTATCTGAGTATCAAGCAGACGCGCAAAAACGCGCGCAGAGGTCCAAGAAGTGCTGCGCTGTGTATGACGCGCTACGGCTATTTCTTTCGATGAAGAGTACGGTAAACGAACCGGACCGCTGAAGCCCTCGCTGGACCGGCATGCCCGCCTGCGCTGCATTACCAATTATCTTGAACGCGCATTGCGCTTCTGCAAGCAGGATGGCACGCCTGGACCTGAAATCCAAGGGAAAGGCGTCGGCACCGCGCCCAAGGCTATGCTCCGTGGTTTACCTATCCTCTGCGTGAATCCGGATTGGCGCAGGTGGTGTTTGTGGCCAGCTGGGCGGCTATTGGAGCAACAATACAGGTGTAGACGGTCATACACGCACTGGACAGCGGTGCGTGTGGGGCCAGAGCAAATTGACGCTGATGAATCTGAGGACGCCGTGAGCGGCATCAATGCCAATGTGAGATATGAAATGAGTGATTTTCAACGCATAGCCCCAGAGGCAGCACGCGAAAAACTGGTCAAAAACGCTAAGGTGCAGCACTGGTCGATATCCGCGACCCGCAAAAGCTATGAGCAGGCGGCATATTACCGATGCGGTACGGCTGGATAACGACAGCCTTCAAGGCTACGTCGATAACGCTGACAAGCAGGCCCCGTTGATCGTCTGCTGTACTATCACGCAATTCCAGCCAACCCCGCGCGGCCACCTGGCCAGCCTGGTTTTGATTTCAGGTGTACAGCCTTGGGACGGTGGATTCGAGCTGTGGGCGCCCAAGCTGTTCCCTGATCGCGTCGTCAGCCACTGACAATTCACTGACAAATACCCGGCAATAGTATTTCTTCCGGTTTTTTTTCAGACCCTTGTGCCAGGCGGACTGTGAAACGGTTCTATCTGTAGACGGAGGCATTGCATTTACATGAAGCCGGTCTGCCGGCTTCGATAAAAACGGGAGCCTGCCGGGCCCCCGCGTGCAGCCACCATGCCCGCGGATGGCTCGAAGACTCCCCGACCTGCCTGTGCGCGTTAGGTACTGGGGGGATTTTGCCATCAAGGATATGCTGTCGCCCTTTAACGGGCCGTTCAGGCTGGCCGTTATGGCCGGAAAGTCACAGACCTCATTCAGTAACAGCGAGGCAGTCATGAGCATATTCAGTCATTTTCCAGAACCGCTTCGAAACCACCCGCAGGGAAGAGTACAGCCTGCAGGGAGTATCTTGACCTCGCAAAAGCCGATCCCCTGACCATACGCGACCGCGAGCCGAACGCCTGCTGCGCGCCAAATCGGGTGAGCTGAGCTTGGTCGATACTTCCATGGACCCGCGGCTTTCGCGGATCTTTTCAACAAGATGATCAAGCGCTACCCGCCTTGCCGACTTCCATGCCATGGAAGACGCGATCGAGCCATATCGCTGTCCTTCTTCCGCCATGCAAGCCCAGGGTCTGGAAAAGGAACGCAAACAGATCCTTTGACCTGCTGGGCCCGGTGGGCGGTGGTAAATCCTCGCTGGCAGAGGAAACTTCAAGGCACTGGATTGCAGCAGGTGCCCTTCTACGCCATCAAGGAATTCGCCCGGGTATTTTGAGTCTCCCTCGGCCTGTTCAGCCCCGAGGAAGACGGCGCCATCTTGAAGAGGGATTACGGCATCCCGCCCGCTATATCACAGCTTCATGTCGCCCTGGGCGTCAACGCCTGCACGAGTTCAACGGTGATATCAGCCAGTTCAGGGTAGTGAAAAAACTCTACCCCTCGATTCTTCAGCAGATCGCTATCGCCAAGACCGAACCGGGCGATGGAGAACAATCAGGATATCTCTGCGCTGGTGGTAAAGTGGACATTCGCAAGCGAAGAATTTCCGCAGAAACGACCCCCGATGCCTTACAGCTATTCTGGCGCACTGTGCCGCGCCAAACCAGGGCTGATGGAATCGTTCGAGATGTTTCAAGGCGCCGATTCCAAGGGCGCACCCACTGCTGACCGCGGACCCAGGAAGGTAATTACAACAGTACTAGAAGGCCTGGGCGCGATCCCGATTCAACGGCGTGATACTGGCGCACTCCAACGAATCCGAAGTGGCACACCTTCCGCAAACAACAAGAACAACGAGGCCCTTCATCGACCCGTATCTACATCGTCCCCAAGGTGCCCTATGCCTGCGCGTCAGCGGACGAGATCCAGATCTACCAGAAAACTGCTGAACCACCAGTTCCCTGGCACATTGCCCATGCGCCCCGGATACGCTGAAGAATGCTGCGCACCAGTTTTACTGTTGCGTCCGCGCCTCAAGGAGCGGACAATTCCAACGTCTATTCCAAGATTGCGCATCTACGATGGCGAGAACCTCCAAAGGACACCGACCCAAGGCCAAAGTCCATCCAGGGAATATCGTGGGACAGGTGCCAGGCGTCGAGAAGGCATGAATGGTCTCTCGACCCACGTTCGCCTCAAGATTCTGTCAAGGTCTTCAACTACGAAAACCAGCGAGGTGGCCGCAACCCGGATGCAACCTGGCTCTATGTGCTTTGTAGCAGCAGATCGAGCAGGAGCAGTTGCTACCGAAGTAAGCGAAACGCTATCTTGCGTTTTTATCAAGGGAGTATCTGGCACCCCGCTATGTCGACTTTATCGGGCAAGGAAAGTCCAGGACCGCGTACCTGAATCCTATAGCGGAATACGGCAAAATATCTTTGATCGCTACGTTGATGTACGCCGACTTTCTGGATTCAGATCAGAGTTACCGCGGACCGGACACCGGCGAGATCCTCAATCGCGGTTAGCCTCAAACGAGGAGTTGGAAAAGATCGAAAAACCTGCTGCATTCAGCAACCCAAGGATTCCGTAACGAAATCGTCAATTTCATGTGCGCGCCGCGCGCAGAACAATGGTTAGAAATCCCTCGTTGGCTCTCCTACGAAAAGCTTGCGCATGTCATCGAGAAGAAGATGTTCTCCAAACACCGAAGATTCTACCCCGGTGATCAGCTTCAACGCCAAGGCCTCGAAGGAGGACCAAGAAGAAACACGGCGGACTTCGTCAGGCCGCATGGTGGTGGAACGCGGTTATACGGAAAAAGCAGGTGCGTCTTTGCTCTCGGATGGTATCTGCGCGTGCGTAAGGCCAGTTTGAGGTCAGCGCCCTCTGCTGGGCAGCCTCGAGCGGCAGGCGAAGGGCACTACCAGAGGCGCAAACGCTGACTTTGATTCACCACGGCCAGCTTCAAGCTTGGAGTTTTTAACCGCTGCAAGCTTGGCCCCGGAGGGGCCTATGAGCTTACGTTATCGGGACCGCCGTCTGAACGGGCAAGAACAAGAGCACGTAAACCGGCAACGCGTTCTGCGACGATACAAAGACGCACATTTCAAGAAAAAGGGGCCGGAGAGCGGTTGGCCGGCGAATCCATATAACGGACATCGACGGGCGGTGAGCAGATCAGCATTACCCGGCCGGGATATCGACGAGCCGATATTCCCACCATGGCAAGGGCGGGCGCAAAACCGGGTACACCCTGGCAATCGGAATTCTAGTTAGCGGTGACCGGATCCCCGCGCCCCGGACGGGGGTGGCGGCGGCCAGGGCGGCAAGCCAGGCGGTGTGATAGCGGCGAAGGCATGGACGGAATTCGTTTTTTTCAGATTACCCAGGATGATCCTTGAGCTCATGTTCGAGGATTTGGCCCTGGCCCAAAACCCTGGTCAAAACCGCCACCTGACGGCACCGACACCTTTCAAAGGGCCGTGCCGGCGCGGGGCATCAGCCAGCAAGGCAACCCTCACCGGATTTCAATATCGTTACCGGGCTCGATGCGCGCCTCGCACACGGCACGCCGTATCGCGCTTTCAGCGGCAGCAGCCGCAAAATGCTGCGCGAAGGCCACCAAAAAGAGCGGAGTTGCTTGCGTCAGCAGCAGGGCCGGGACAACCTGAGCGACCAGGAAAAGCGCTGCAGGAAGAAAATTGACCGGCTTGCAGAAAACCCAACATAGATCGCATTCCTTTCTGGCATACCTTTGACCTGCGCTACACCTTGATTTTACCAAGCAAAGGCCCAAAACCCCAGCTCCAAGGCGGTGATTGTTCTGCTTGAGGGACGGTCTCCGGCTTCGATGACTCAGGCTACCAAGGATTCTGGCCAAACGTTTTTATATTTCTGCTGTATTCCTGTTTTCTTTGCGGGCGTAAAAAACTACGAAAAAAAAACGGCGATCGAGGTGGGTTCAATCCGCCCCATCACCACCCCAGTGCCAAGGAGGTCGGGGACGGAGAGGGGGAAGTTTTTTTTTTCTACTTCCCGCGGGGAAAACCCGGGCGGCACCATCGGTATCCAGTGCTTGGCGGGCTGATGCAGCAGATCGTCGAAGAACGCTACGCCCCCAGATGAATGGAACATCTAT
>Ga0163217_1086741_pt1 | contig 12179 bp, 12 predicted proteins | sample SynspAceP_FD_185933 | JGI IMG/M metagenome (GOLD analysis project Ga0163217, IMG submission 185933) | Saline lake microbial communities from Ace Lake in Antarctica - Synechococcus sp. Ace-P (PacBio error correction) | ecosystem: Environmental > Aquatic > Non-marine Saline and Alkaline > Saline ... | reverse complement strand
TGGGCAGAATCGCCTGGAAAACGCCATGTATTGCTTGGCGGGGCGCGGGGTGGCTTCGGCCTCATACCTTGACAGCACATCGATCACGCCATTGGGCCCATGCAATGTCACGGGCGACCTGTTCGGGCGTATAACTGCCCAAGCCGCGCCTGTCGATCATCGCCGGCCGGGCCATGCCAAACGTGGCGTTCTCGGTGGCGATGATCACATCTGCAGCACCCAGCAGCGCGCGTTGCCGGCAAAGCAGCGTCCGGAAGACCACACCCACCAGAGGTACCGGCCGCGAGTCTGCCATGCGCATTGAAGGTTGTGCAGTCGAGCCCGGCGACGCCAACCTGTCGACTCATGCCGGGGGCCGCCACCGCCTTCGGTAAGGAACACCAACGGCAATCGCCCACTGTTTCGGCGAGTTCCAGCATGCGGTCGGTCTTCTTGTGATTCATTTCGCGCCCTGGGTGCCGGCGAATTACTGCTGTAGTCGTAAACTCATAGCCATACAGCGCGCGGGTTCTCGGCGCCGAACAGCTCTGGCCGTTAACCGTGCCGATACCGGTTAATCAAGCCCGCTGCGGGGGCTCACTTTCAACAGATCTTCGCTGGCTGCGCGGGTGCGCTGCATGGCAGCCAGCGCCAGGGCCGCCGTATTCCAGAAACTGCCTTCTATTCATTAGGTCCGTCAGGTTTCTCCCGTGCGGTACTGCGGCCCGTTTTTTGCGGCGCTTGGCCACGGCATCCGAGCGGCTTTCGCCGTCAGGTTGGCATGCAGCTCCAGCAGTTCGGCCAGGTCGGCGCGAATATGCGCGAATATCAACCTGTTCTTCGTCAGCGCCTCGGCCACCCTTCAACCTCAGAGGGTTCAAAGAAACAGCAGCGGATTTACCTTCAACAGGTTGTCTCCGGGGGCCTGCAGCCAGCACCCGGACGATTTGCCACTGCGCTCGGCCTTGACCACGAAACTCCATTCTTCATTGCTTCCCATCACCGCCACCTGCTGGCCAGCGGGCTATTGCTGTCGCCGGGCTGCACGTACGAGGGCTGACCAGCACGCCTTGCACCGCGCGTAAAGCGGCCTTCGGCCGCGGTGGCGGCGTCCACGGCCGTCGACCGGCCGCCTGAGTCTCGGCCGGCGTGGCTGAAAATACAAGATGCGGATGCGCCTTTTTTGTGATTACCGGCGTAGCGCGATCAGTTCGGCTGGCATGTTGGCTCATAAATCCATCTGGGTGTGGTAACCTGACTCTGGCCTGCACCTGCACGATCCGTCAGCAGGTTCTGATGAGAAAATGCCAGATTTGCTCAGCTGACGCCTTCCAGGCGGACTCGCAGAGGGCGCGATAGGCGCGGCGCGCAGTACCGCTGGGTAGCCCGGCATTTGGGCGTGCACGATCAAACCTTGCGCCGCAGCGAGTCAAAACTGGGGCTGGTGGTATAGCCGCTGTAGCCATAGCCAGTCCACCGCGCACACCGGGTTCCGCTCGGCGGCTCTAAAGCGCCTTTCAAGGTGCCGCCGGCCGGTTTGGCGCTGCCATCCTTGGGCCATGCTTTCCAGATTGATGCGCAGCTTGCACGGCATAAACCCTGTGCAGCGGAATTCGGTCCTGGGTGATTGCAGGTCGGTTCAGGGCTGGCACTGGCCGGCAAAACGTATCTGCCGTTTGACGCCAGATCAATCCGCGTGACACATTTCGGTGACGGTGTGCTCGACCTGGATGCGCGGATTGGTTCCATGAACACGAAATCGCCGTCTTCTTCGTTCAAGCAGAAACTCGACGGTGCACAGCCGCGGTTAGGCAACGGCGCCGGTTAGCCTTCACAGCGGCGTGAGCACCCCCCCGCCCCCCCTGCGCTGGCCGCAGCGGTTTGGGTCGAGCCCGGGCGCCGGGGCGATCTCAGCAGTTTCTGGTTACGCCTTGTAGTGTGCAATCCCGTTCACCCAGATGCCCTGAACCTGCTTGGCCATCGCCGATGATCTGTACTTCGATATGCCGCGCCCCTGTCGAATCAGGACGTTCGGCATTACAGTTCGCCGCTTGCCAAATTGCGGCCTTGGCCTCGGGAAGCATGCAGCGGGCGTGAAAGCCTCGTCCAGTTCGGTGATTATCCAGCACCCGCGTCATTACCGCGTCCGCCGCCGCCGGCCAGCGCCTTGAGCATGATGGCCCTTTGCCAGCGCCCAGTTTGCTGCATGAAATTCGCGGCCCTGCTCGCAGGCATGGTAGCGGTGATTGGTGCCCTGCACAGCGGCACTTGCTGTTCACGGCCGGACGCCTGGCGCTGGCCTTAGTCGCCGAATGTCTTCCAGTACCCTGGGCGGAGGCGGCTCGATGAAGGTAAATGCCGGCGTTTTACGCACAGCTTGGCGAGAAATCGCGTTTTTCGCTAAGAAAGCCGTAACCCGGGTGGAATCGCATCGCATTTGATGCTCGCGTGCCAGGTTCACCAATTGCTCGGCATCCAGATAAAAGCGCTGCCGCGCGGCCCTTGAGCGCTACGGCTTGATCGCAGGCCTTGCGCACATGCAGGGACTGGGCTTCGTCTTCCGGCAAAACACCCCAGGCTGAGGATAATCCAGCTCGCGGCGGCGCGGGGCCAGACGTAAATTAGCAATTTCGCCGCGGTTGGCGATCAGTATTTTTCTTGAAAGGTCATCAATAGCAGGCCGCTGCAATCGGTTCTTTCTCACTTTTCGGTGGCGGTTCATCGGCAGGCTCGTCTACCAGGACGCACCTCGGTACCTTGTAAAATCGCCATGCCTGTTTGCACCAGTCAACCAGGTCCTGGGCTGCTCATCTCGCTGGCCGGGGCCTGATCACTACGAACAGGCCCGGCTCTCGCCGGCTTTGTTCATCCTGGCGGCTATCACTGCCGAAGCAAGAATGCGGGAGTGCTGGGCCGAGCATGCTTCCAGCTCACTGGGGAATACGCTCAATGCCATTGACCTTTGAGGCATTTTTCCTTGCGCCGGCCCAGATAGCGTATAAAACCCTGCTCCGGATGATCACACCACTGTCGCCGGTATGCAGCCAGCCATCACGCCAGTTTGGCTTCTGCGTGGCTTCCGGCTTGTTCCGTAACCCTTGCAGCAGTGACGGCGATCGTACGCAGAGTTCGCCTTTCACTGCCAGCGGCAGCAGCTCGCCAGAGGCCGAAGTCGCAGACCTGAATTTCGTGCCGGGGGACCAGGCAGGCCAACAAAAGGTTAGGGGCGACTTGAGATTCGAAATCGTCATCCTGAAGACCTGCGGTAAACAAGTGTCGCAGACGTGTCGGGTTTTCAGTCATGCCGAAGCTGGTTTTCAAAACAGCGTGCACACCGGTCCAGCTTGCGCCAGCAGCTTGGCGGTAGTCCGGGGTCAACTTCTTGATAAGGACAGCAAACTTTGGTGATTTGCAGCGACGCTGAATCGAAGGTGTTTACCTGCGGGTTGTCGAGCACTTCGGAGGCGCTGTCGACCAGCCAGGCCAGTGTGGTTGACCTGGATTATGCTGCACTGCGCTCATGAAGTGTCAGCGCATCCCCAGCGGGCCAGCAGCACCAGTGCTGGGTACCGGCAAACACCGAAAACAGCAGGCCAGCGTTTTCTCGGCAATCCAGGAAGTTCGGGCATGAAATTACAAGCATGACGCCCACGCTCGCTGTCCAGACCCAGCGCCGCGGGATAAAAAACTTCGCGCAGGTGTGCTTAGAGCATATCGGCCGTGGGTTGTGGGATGCAGCCCTTGGCAGGCCAGTGGTGCCGCCGGTTGGTAGTCAGCGCGGCGATATCACTCCAGTGCCGCCACCTCGCAGATCCTGCGCAGGCCTGAAATGCCCGCAGTGGCCGGCAGCATATCGATGTAGTATCGGTTCACTCCAGTTTGGGTTGCGCGCAGCAGGTCAGGAACCGGTATGGGCGGTTGCCGCAGGGCCAGATTTTCGAGAGGGCTGAGTGGCGATCGCCAGGCGGACGTCGGTCTGGACGCGAATTCTCGCGGGAAACCGGCCACTGGCAGCAGTTGGTAAAGCACACCAAGCACGCTGGCCGCCGCTTGTCCTTGAGTTGATAGCTAGCTCCATTGGCATTGCCATCGGGCTGAACGGGGCGTGGAGGCGGCGGCTTGAGAATACCGTAGAAGGCAATTATGCCAGCTGTGGGCAATTGGGCCATGAAACACTGCGACCCGATCGCCGGGGCGCACGTCCTGCCTCGATCAGCAGCGCGGCAAAGCGCGTCGCTCAGTCGTCCCAGTTCGGCGTTAAGCTCAGGTCGTAGCCGTAAAACCGCCCGCTGGTTTGTTTGGTGTGGTCTTCCCAGTGGCGCAGGTACTCGGCTCACGGCTTTTCGCCCAGCAATGTATAGATCGGAGGTTAGAGTCAGATCGGCGATCATTGTAGGTGTCCGGCCTTCGTGTGACTCATGCTAACGTGGTATATGGCACGCGACTCTTGTTGAGCTCCGCAGGCGTAAAGGTCTGGTGTTCACGGTCGCATATATTACCGGACCACGCTGGCTGCTGTGACTCGATTGCTTGTGGTGTGTTGACGCGTGATCTTGGAATACTGGGAGTGCGGATCCTATCTATCCGTGCCGACTCGGGTGCTTCTGGTTCGCGAGGGCGTCATGACTGAAGGGAATGCACGGTTTATATTCGTCCGACGAAATGGCCGCGAGCGTGGTAGAGCTTATCTGTTGCAGGCGGGGATGAAATGAAAAGAGCCCAGCGTTGCAAGGGCTGGGCTGCCTTGGGTCTTGGGCCGAGCGTGGCTAGAACGGCCTGGGGCAGGGCGTCGCCGCCACCTGAGGGGTAGGCCACCGCTTTCTATCTCATCCAGGGCGCGGCGCGATCCTTTTCCTTGAAACTCCATCAAAGAAGCCGTTCGACTGCCGGGGCGTGCGGTGCGCCCGTAGCGGGTCGATTGCGTACGTTGTTAGGCCTTCCGCTTGCCTGGCTGTTTGTTCTGGCCTGTTCCTTCAGGGGGCGGCCGGCCATGAAGTCCATCCGATTTGGCAGAGACGGCAGTGCCGCCGTATTGAGGGCACGTCCCCAAGGTGGCTGGCTGGTCGAAGCCGACCCAGGAAACGGTAACAAAAATCGCCGTTAGCCAGCGAACCAGGCTCCTTCTGGTCGTTGGTAGTGGCCGGGTCTTTCCGGCCAGGTCGCGCGCTGCCGCTCCCGTGCCCGGGCTCCGTTGCGCGCGTTGATAACGTTCCTGCAGCATGCTTGGTCAACTGACTAGGTCGTGCGGGGATCTATCACCTGTTCCGCATCGGGAATTTTCGGTCAAGCCGATAATTTCGGTGTCGGCGAGGTTGACCGGCTTTCGCATAGCGCGCCAGGCGTTCCCTCATGAATCCCGAAGCACTTGCGCGTAACTGCTGCTGTGGACACCTCAGGAGATGCCTCGCGATGGTTCTTCCTGATACGCCTAAATCAGGTACGGCTTGAAACCGATTAAACCGCACATTGGCGATGGTGCTGTAACCTTGGGCGATTTGCAGCGGCGTTCGCTCTGGCGTCCCAGAGGACGCTGACAGTTGCGCGGGAGATCGGAAAGCGGACTGAAGCCGAAGGTGTTCGAGTGTACTCAGCGCCTTGTCCACGCCCAGATCCTGCATCCAGGGGGATGGACACCAGTTACGTGAACGATTAGAGGCGCTTCCCTGAGGCGGATCCGGGCCAGAAAGTCGGCCACCCGAGTTCTTGGCGCGCCAGGCCGAGTCCAAGATATTTCGTCAACAAATACCAGGCGGGAGGCAATCGTTGACCCATTGCTTGGCCGGGGCTGTAGCCGTTGTCCAGGGCGGCAGCGTAGAGAAAGGGCTTGAAGCTGGAGCGCCGGCTGCGGCGGCTGGGTTCAACCCTCGGTTGTAATGCTCTGAACGGAAAGAGAAGCTCCAATCAGGCCTGTACGCTGCCATCCTTGGAGGGGGGCGGCCACCAGCGCACTCTGCGCAGTTGGTACCTGGCTCAAGACGAACTGGATATCTTTCCACGGCCACAACCGGAGATTATGCCAACGGCCAGTACGTCAGCCGGCTTCTGGGAATTTGGGCCCCCATGCTGTGTGGCGTTTGATATAGGGTTTCGGCCCAGGCATTGGCTTCCCAACTGATTCTCGCCCAGCGCGCCGCGCGCAGCTTGAATCGACCCTTGTCGCACTGGACACTGGTCACGACAGCGGGAGCAGGCCGCCCATTTTGCCGCGATAGTTCTTTACAGATCTGGCCCATCCGCTGCTTGCTATCGGGATGCGCTCTCAGGGGCCGCCGAACCATGCGTTGGTCATAGTCTCATCAAGCCGCTTGCGCAAGGCGCTATTGGCCAGGGGTCTGCAACTTGGCTATCTACCGTGCGTATACACGTTGATACACCGATTTTGATATAAGGTCTTCTCCATACTTGCTGCGGGCATTTCCAGACGCGCCATTTTCCGCCACGTTAAGGGTGCTTCCAGTTTCAGGGTTTGGGCGCCATGGTTGGGTGCGGCGTAATGGGGCTGGCGGATGGCCTGGTCGTACTCGGCTTGGTCGATAAAGCCCAGGCTTTAGCATTCCGGCCAGAAATCAGTCGCGACGCAGCAGCGTACGTTCGGCATTGGGGAATCGGGTTTATAACGGACGGAGGCCTTTGGGCATAGGCCGGCAATCATTGCACGGGTCGGCAATGGGGCAACTGATTCTATCGAACGTACCGTAATGAAACTGGGGCTGCAGCCTCAATTCGCATATGCCCTGTTTGCGAGATAGATTTTGTTGACCGTAGAGTTTCAAAAATCTCGCGTTTGCTCAGACTGGCGTTCGATCTGCTAAGGCCAGCAATAATTTTCGCTTCAGTTTCGGGAAAAAATACGCCCGATCACTGGTCAGGGAAATAGTTTTTTTGCCACCTGCGATGGTGATGTACTACCGCCCGTCTGAATACTGCCGTTTGAAAACCAATCTCCGCTAACCGCTCGCGAAGCGGCCATGGGGTTCGACGCCCGTGGGTGGTTTTAAGGAAGGTTGTCATCCTCGGCCGCCATGAATGGACATAATAAGTTTTCCGGCACCTTGGTCGTTAAACTGATAGGGTTTGATGCGGCGCATTTTCACCGAATCTGCTATCAATTGTATCTGTGCTATATATCCGCAATTGGGGTCTTGTAATTGCACGTCGCGGAGCGGTTTCAACGTCCGGCAAAAACGGGGCTCAAATGACAGCGCAATGGCGCTGATGACCCTAGTACTGGGGGCTTATCAGAGCGAGAAGGTGACCAGAATAAAATTTTTTAGAAAGCGCAATTAAGGACAGGGCAAATTCCCTGACAAGACTGAATTGGTTGCTGTGTGGTGCGATGAGAACGGGTTAACAGTATGCATTTAATAAGCGCATTTTTTTTGTTCTAGCTATTGCGCTTGTACAAGGACTGTTATTTAATGTTAGGAAAACATAAACCGTCCGTAAGTTGTCGGATGCGATAGGAATTGGCTGTGCTAGGGGCTCATAAAGAAAAGGCGAACACGCTTACTGGGGCATTCGATATCAGCTCCACCCCGGTGAAGCTGCTTGAACTCAGGTCGCTCAGGTAACTGTTTATTTAAGGTTCGAGGGGGGGGGGGCCTATTTTGGGCCGGTTGAACCTTCTCCCACCTAGTGCGGTGGTAGAAAAAAACATCGTCGAGCCTTGGGGTCGTCGGCAGGCATTGCGAGGAATAGTCCTGGCCCGTTCCTGTTTCCTCTCTCAAGCAAGCTGCCGTTTGCAGTCGCGGGCGTCCGCCTTAATCACCAAACCATTGAAATGGATTGCGGATCTCGATCCCGAAGGAAATGGAAGAACAGATCAAGTGGAAAGCTGATCAGTACATTCCCTATCCGCTGGACGAAGTGGCGCATTGATTTCGAGGTTCAGGGGCCCGTCCACCGCGCAATCCGACCGAGCTGAAGTGCTCCTGGCCGCCTGCCGTCGTGAAAACGTCGACATCGCGAAGCCGCGGCTGGCCCTGCGGGTCTTGGCGCACGCGTGGTCGAGGTTTGAAGCCTACGCGAGGAGGCAGCCTGTTGATCTGGTCATTGGACCCAGGCTCGACGGCCGACCGTGGAACGAGATGACGTCTTGGTGATTGATATCGGTGCGACCATGATGACCCCTCAGCGTGTTGAGCAAGGGTCGGATTCATTTACACCCGTGACAGCTGTTCGGCGGCAAAACAACTCCACCGATTGAGATTCAGCGGCGTTACGGTTTGTCGCAGGAAGAAGCGGGTCTTGCCAAGAAACAGGGGTCGATCTCATGTGCATGTGACTCTCGGGCCATCACGGAACGACAGTGAGGTGCCCCTCTCTCTCATAATATACGGCTCGCATAGCCACTTAGATTTGCTCTCGTGTCTCTTTCCCGCTCCTTGCAATTTTTCTTTGCTGGTGGCCAGTCAATTTGATGTGGACTACTCATCCTCGCAGGCGGGTACTGCTTTCGATTCCGGGTCTTGATCATTCTCATTCCAGCAAAAAAATCGGCACCTACAACGTTTTGGTCGCCAAACTCCCCTTTTGCAAACATGACCCCTGTAAACAAGGTCAATGCTGTGGCGCTCAGTAATGATGCGCCCGCGTTGTGATTGCCTTGCGGTCTGGCAATGGGAGTTTCGACTAATGGCTCGAGCATTACTATTTGCCCTGGCGAGCAGCTCAGGAAGAAGCGAAAAAAAGAATTTCTGATATCTCGCCCTGATCGTCATTCTCCCGGGGCACTGGTGTTCATGCCGGTGATCGTTTATGCCGGAAGCATTAGATCACCAGAATGCCCGCAACAAATTCTTCTCAGGAGTGAAATTGTCCTGCTCGAAAGCGCGCAGCGAAGGAGATCGAGCCAGTTGCAGGGCGCGTTGCACCAGTGCTTGACCGGATGAAGATCATCCAGGATCTTCAGGGGCATCGGCCGATTATCGTCCGCGTGTTTGATGAAATGGCCCGAGACCTTGGCCCGATGGTGGTTCTTCACCTCGGTCAACATGCGCGGCGCATACCGTCAATATCAAAGGCGCGCAGAGTTCCAACAGATCGGGTGTCCAACCTGAATGCGGCAGATGGATGCGTCTGAATGGTTGACTTCACCCAATATCTGACCGCCGTGAGAGCGGCTGACCTCGGGGGTGGTGTGGTCAGCTAACGTTTTTTGAGCTTTCAGTGGCGTCAGACTGAGCCGAAAGCGTCTGCTGAGGGAGCGCCTGCAGCAATGAGTATCGTCTCAGGATCAAGGGATAGTTTTCGCGATCAAGATGCGACTTCAATATACTCCAGACTTTTCAAATAAAGCGTCGGCGTGTGGCCTGGTGCCTGAGTTTTATCTGTGCTCCTGCTGTGTGTTCATAGGCGCTGCGGTGTTTGCTGGTTATCACTTTCACCTGAAAGACAGTGAAAGCCAGCCTGGGCAGACGAGGCCAGAGAAGTGGCCTTGCGCAAGGACTTTACTGACAAATCCTTTCGCGCGCCATACTCTTCTCGAAGCCTACAAGGAACTCAACTGGTTGAAATCGAGGAGCGCTCGCGTGGCTTTGCTGGAAGGCAACTGCCAGCGACACCGAAGTGCCGGCTGCTTGGACATTACCCAGATGTTGGCCTCAATAGGCGGTCTGGGAGTTGAGTCCGATACCCTGCAGCCCGAATGACCCAGGCAGTTTCTACATCGAGTGCCAATCAGAATAGTCGTTCAGCGTGCAGTTACCATGATATAGCCACCTTCGTCAGGCAGCGTCTTCGTGCCTGCCGCGAATCGTGACGCTGCATGACTCGATATTGCCCCGGTCACCGATAGGGCAATCCCGACCTTGTCTGAAAATGGAATATTTTGCCAAAACCTATCGCTACAACGAGCCAGGGGGCCAATAATGATCCAGCAAAGCGCGTAGTTGAGCGTTGCCCTCGCTTTTGCCGATTTCTGCTGGACAGGTTTTGGTGGTGGCAGCTTCATGATTTGCAGGCCTTCATGGAAGGACCGCGCACGGCAGCCGGAATATTGAACCGCTGCCGCGTTTCGCGCCTTATGAGGCGTTCACTTACAGGCGCGACCTCCCTGCGCAAAGCCTTTCCAGCCGCCGATCAGATTCGATCTTGCCCAGCGTTATCTGATCGAGGTATCTTGAGCCGGGACGAGGATCGGGTCAAACAGTTTCTTGAAGGTTTCAAATCGAAGGATTCGAGATGGTTTGGCGTCTTGAGTTTAATCAGGGACGGTATGCAGGCATTTGATCGCGGTGCGGGGTAGGGCAGATGTCTGCTGGCATGTGTGTGTGCCGCGTAGTCTACTCTGCGCACATTTCATAATAACTGGGTGTGTGGTTCTTCATACCAGTATTGAAGAGGGCCGTGGTCGACGTGGTTGAGATCGTCCCGGGACGCGGTGAAGGTGGGTTGGTTGGAGGCGCCGCGCCGCGTTCAGCTTGCCTGAGCGCGGCATAAAGTCAAACCAGGCGAGACGCACAAAAATTGTGGAACTGCAAACAGTCACGCGTGGAACGCAATTCACATGCTTTAACCAGAAAAAAATTACGCTCGCCGTCCTTCATGGCGCTGCTTAGCGTGGCGCTTTGCGCGAACCTCGAAAAAGCTGGATGTCGCTTCGCTCCCGGTGAGCGGGTTGAGCTGAACTGTCTTTCGATGAGGCCGGTGACGGTTCAGCCCCGAAAGGCTACAACGATTGATCAGCCGCGCGTATCGCCATGATTTGCCTGGAGTGAAAGGAATCAGGCTTTGGCGAGCGCAGCCCGTGATCTTGGATTGGGCAATGCGCGCAGCATTTACCGTTTGAAGGCCAAAACGACCGCACCGCCTGATTATCAACCTGACCGATCTGGTGCCCTACGGCCACTCGCGTTAGACGGCAATGACCTGTATGTCATGGTCGGTTCCGACCGCGCGCCGGTTAATGCGCAAGCAGCTGCTCCGCCGTCCGGCGGCTGCACCTGTCGCACCGCACCTGCTGCAGCGCAGGCTATTCCTCAGGCCGGACCATCAGGCCGCTCGACTGATTTGGCGCGCGACCTCTGAAACCTGCCGTATCCAGCCGATGATGGCAAGCGGCAAGCTTTACCAGTCTGGATTTTCGCCGAGGCGAGCAGGGTCGAGGGTAACGTGGTTGTCGACCTGTCTGATCCCTCGATAAAAAGTGGGACGTACAGGGCAGGGCGGGCCGGGTAAGATTGACCTTCCCTGCATACCCAGTTGCCTTGATTCGCTTTTTGCGCGTTCGCCTGGTGTGAAGGATTTTGCTCCCAGTGAACTTTCGTAACGCCAGTTTCCAGCGGTTGGTGGTAATGCGGTCATCCAATTATCGAAGCCAAGCGGGCTTTTTACGAGCATCTGGTTATCAGGCGGATTAGCCGCCTGCATCGTCAGCTTCAAGCACTGGACGCAAGACTGAAGTTGGAACAGGCCGAGCCGAAGGCCTCTCTACCTACACTGGGGAAAATGACGTAGTCGACCTGACTTTCAGGGAACATTTGAAGTTCGTTCAGTGCTTCAACTGGATTGCCGACTTTACCGACTGAATCTGGTCGCCCCAGTGATACCGTTCAGGAGGGCAGCATCAACGCTGCGTTTGCAAGAAACGTGGCCGTGGGCTCCAGGCTTCGGACCTTGGTGTTGAAAAACCCAAGGGCCATTGTTGACCAGCGCTCAAGATTAGGGTACGTCTTGCTGGTTGCGCCGGCCGGAAAAGACAAATTGGCCGCCCGCGTAACGCAGGAGCTGGGAGTCACAAATGCAGATCGGCCGAATTGGCGCCTCGCTTTTGCGTCTAGTGGAGCTGATCCATGGTCATAGCTACGGCCGCGTGCCGCCGATATCCCAGGTCTGTTTGCCTCGGTAAACAGCCGGGTGATGGTGAAACAAGCGTGGTTACGGTCCACTAGTGGGGATAGTGCGTTCTAACCCAAACAAGACTTTTATTGCGTCGGAGACTCAGACAGCGAAGCGCTTGATTGGAGGTTTGCGGGCCCGGCATTTGTTTGGTGGCGCAACTGGGACGATCCGGTCGTTCTATTCCGAAAGGTCGATTTGTCGAAGGCCGGGCCCGCCCAAGATTGATATCGGGTTTATTTTTGAGGGCCCCCAAACCGGGTTCTGGCGGCCTTTCTTTTGGAAACAAAAAGGCGACCTTTTGGTGGTCCGGCCCTCTGGCTTCTGCTGGGGCAGTATCAACGCCGGCGATCTCTCTCTTT
>Ga0163217_1049876_pt1 | contig 12179 bp, 10 predicted proteins | sample SynspAceP_FD_185933 | JGI IMG/M metagenome (GOLD analysis project Ga0163217, IMG submission 185933) | Saline lake microbial communities from Ace Lake in Antarctica - Synechococcus sp. Ace-P (PacBio error correction) | ecosystem: Environmental > Aquatic > Non-marine Saline and Alkaline > Saline ... | reverse complement strand
TACGCAGCTGGATCAAACCCGGTCAGCACCTGTACTGCTTGGAAGTTCTGTTAATCCGTTTTGAAAGTTGTTGCGCTCGAATTCGGATCCTGCGCAGTGGGCTCACGATCTGTATGTCATAACACTGCAGGCGTTGTCTTTTAGTTACTCCGAGATTACGACACGCTCTGTGCTGTTTGCGTACTATGAAGTAAAAGCCTCAGGGCATTACACCGTGTCCGGCAGCATCATAAAAAAGCTGATGCCGGGCGTGCGAAAGTGCTATTTCTGCGGGAGTCTGAAACAGTGCCACGGTTCAATCAGTCTGCTACGCTGGAATTGCACAGGGCTATGCAGTATCGGTGTTTCTGGCGGGTGGTAGATGTCAGATCACCGTTAGCAAAGCCATCAAGCTTCCAGCAGCCGCTGGCAGAGCGGGCTGTATAACTCACTCACCAGCACGGGCAGTACGTTATGCAATCATTCTTTGGCTGCGGCGGTGCACTGCCAAAGCTGAGAAGGTCTCGGGGCGATGTGCCCGGTTGGCGCAGGCTCTCAATTAAGAAATTGCGTCATTCATCATGTGGGCTACAGGTTAATCGCTTTCAAAGTATGGTGTAGCCTACCTGCGTCTGAAAGGGCTCGGTTTAGGGGGTTCCAATTGAATCTGGGTGCACTCACGCGCTTCGGTAAATCGCCGCTGCGTGATCTGCTTTGGCTCGCTTCAGCACTGGTAACAAAGACCGAATGTAATTGGTGCAGCTGCACTGTTGCAGGTGAGCTTTTGTTTCGGCTCTGCGATCACGGCCGAGTCGGTTTTGCACCTGGGCGCAGTCCGATTTTTCTGACGCGATCCTGGTCCAGCTCTTACGGGAAAAGGTTCGAGCCGCCTGATGCCATTCCGGGTTGAAATGGCTGTCCACGCGAATCTGCAGGTTGTCAACGCCCAGCAGAAAGAAATAGCGAGGACTCTTGCGCGCGCATCGGCGCATGGCCGAAGCCGTTCAACGACAATACCATAATGACCAGAGTTACCGATGCGATTAGCCATTCCCTAATTGTGATAGTTTGCTGCTGTCCTAGTTTGGCGGACGGAGTATATTGTATTCAGTCAGTACTATGAAGTCCTATATGAAAGTCCGTACTAGCAACTTATAGAACTATCAAAGTGAGATACTTAAATTGAACCGCTAATACAACGCAAAACACTTATGCTGAATGTCACACTCTGCGCCATCAGGCATCGCAGGCCGCGCGGCTCCACTACGTAATCCCTCGCGAACAACCCGCTCGTACATGTCACACCCATAACTGATCAGCATGCTCCATGCATCTTATTTGACTAATGTAATAAACTGTACTGCTTGACATCTATTTCACAAATTCGCGAACGCCAACATTGGCATCAATCAAGTAGAGCGTCACTCGTCCAGCATGCAAAAAGGGCCGATTGAGCTAAATATTGCAAACACAAGCCTATGCGTCAAACTTTTCACCCCCGCGATAAAACAGATGTGATGGTTGCGTTTTTTCTTGCCAGTGGCCTCGCCATGATGGTAACGTTTCCAGAAAATCCTCGCCTGTCAGTCAAGGCTGGGTTGCGCGCCACAAAAATTTGTGGAAACAAGCCCGCAAGACTTCGTTAACCCGATCAAAAGGTCTCTTAAACTCTGAGGGTTTCACTGTCAATCTTGCGAATGGCACCATCAGATTTCCAGCCTTCGGTTTCAGTCTTCGTGCTGGCGTCCAATAGGTTTAGCACTCTTCTGCACCTGGAATCGTAATAGCGCCAGGTAATGGCGACCAACGGTGTATCTGACTGGCATCTTTCCAGTTCTCAGACCATTCCGTCACTGCGAATCGTCAGCTGTCAAGCACGAGCGTGCAAGAGTGTGTTCAACCGCTTCAGCAGCTCCAAATGTTACCCGCACGGAATTCCAGCGATCCTGAATCCTTTCAGTGATTTCACGTGCGCGAAAATCCTGATCGTTGCTCGTTCCGCTCGCCCTGATCGGCCGGCACCCGCGTCAGATCTTCAGCCCTCGCGACTCAAGTCAATTTCTTCTCGGAAACGGCCTCAGCAAGCCTCAGCTCCAGCTAAAGTCTTCTAAAGCTCTCGCCTGCTGCGGGACTGCCGAAACAGCCAAGCGTTCTCACCCTGCTTTGGCAGACTTGAGGAGATGTCTGGCAAGCCTCGCGATGCTAGTCAACTCTCAGGTATGCAGTTGGTGATCCGCCTCATCGGGCTCTGGCCAGACTGACGAGGTTCTCGCCATTCCGTCACTTTGCGCCAATAACTGTTCTTGTCTCTCATTCCTCTTTTCTCTAGCCCCTTGTCCATTTCTTCACGTGCGGCACTCCCAGTTCCTGATGCTTGAGTGCTAACGCCGAACTCTAGGCTCCGCGCGCAGCATCATTGAAGTAAACGGAGGGTATCTCAGATTACGGGCTTGCAGAGCGCAAATGTGAGCGGCATGGCCAGCTGTAGTCTGCCTATTGCGCAGGCTTGTCACGTTTTTCTGATCCGTCCAGGCGCTGCATTTCGCCAGTCTTTCTGCTAGCTTCAAGCCTTCCGTGCGCCTCGCCAATTGGTGTTCAACTCAATACTTTTTTTACAGCTTCTTCACCCAGTCTGGCTTTAATCAGCTGCAGGCATCAATACCATACGCCATTCCATTACCCACTTGCGCGTATCCACTCTTCCGTTTGCAACTGCTGCTCCTGCTGTGCTGCTGAGACTGGTCTGCACCAATATTCCCAATGCATCACAATAGCCACATTACCGCATATACACAGGCCTCGTGCCTGGCAACTCAACATGTGCGCAATCGCATCGGCAGACAGCAGCGCAAGCACGGCGGAGGCATACGTCACCACGTCAGTTGCGCTCGAGCATGCCCTGTAACACAACGCTTGGCAAAGGCCGACCAAGACCTGTTCGGTTGCAATTTCCCAGCCGTCATCCAATATCCGAGCGGCTCAAAAGGCGTTGAGTGTTTGTGACAGCTGATGTGCAGATTCAAGCAGTTTTGAAGTGCACGTACGTGTCGCCAGCTGTTCTCCAGCAGTGCTGTTGTGATCAAGAGTGTCCTTCAGGCGTGAATCCTGCTCACGCTGTTGATTTCGATGCTAATCGGCTGCTCTGATTCCAAACGAAGTTGGGCAAATGTTGCTGGCTAGTTCTTCATGATTTTCTGGCGCCTTCGCAGCTTTAGGTCTGACCATAGCTGCAGTTCACGCTGTTCCATTAGTGGTTTCGTATATGACTGATGCTGCAGATTATGGGGGATCCTCTGCTCACGTTGACCTTTTGCCGCAGCTGCTCTTCATGATTCTCAGGCGCGAATGCTCGATTTGTGGCAAAATCGGCTGGCGCGGGTCTTGCTGAAACGAGCGCTGAAATGCGTCAGCGTTTGCTGCCAGTGATTCGGCCATGTCGTGTTCGGATTAGGAGACTGCTCACCAGAGGTTATGCCCGCAGGCCTTAACTCTTCCTGCTCTGCTCAAGCATTCAGTTCTCGTTCAACTTGCAAGTTTGCTCGTTATTCTTGCTCCGTCACGGCCAGCTCGCGTTCGCTGGTCCGGTCTTATCTGATCAATCTTCCAGGCTGGCTACGCTTACGGAAGTCGCGGCTGTTCTTGCAAGTCTTTTTCAAGCGCGCGATTATTGCCCGCTTCTAGTAGCGCGCCTGAAGTTGGTTAAACTGATCATTGCGCTTGCTGATGATTCTAGCGCGCAAATTTCGAGGCAGGTATCAGTCGATCGCCGTCAGGTGCTTTTCCAGTGCAATTCGTATCCAACATGCGCTCCATGCTAGAGCAGCTCAGTATTAAGATGTGCAGGCAACACGTAAGTCGGCCTTTTTGCGACGCTCGTTTTGCTTGACTTTTGAGTTCAGCGGCAACCGTTGCGCCTCAGGTGCTGATATTGCCTCCGAGCTCGGCGCGCACATCGCTCAGGACGCTCAAGATTTTCTTATCGGCGATAGGATTTTCGGTGTTCCGCGCGTCTTTACTTGGAACTGCCGCCGCGCTTCCTCTATATAAATCCGGTTATTTCGTGCTTGGCTTCAATAACCGAAATCTAATCCATCTCAATGATAGCGTAGCTGCCGGCAAGGCCGTGTTACCAAGAAACAGATCGTGAGTAATATTCGCAGGCGCGGCACTTGGTGCATTAATGGAAGTAATCAAGATTGGCCCTGGCGGGCAAACCGCGCGCACAGAAATTTCACTGTAATGATGGCGAATTCCACCCGGTGCGAACCTTGTATTGTCGAACACCCAGCTCAATCGCGCTGACCACCGGTTTCACACGGCGCCAGCTCAGCGTTGAATATCACATCGTCATGACTCGCCGCCAGATATTGGCCTGAGAATTCTTCACCAAGATCCTCCACAGATCTATAGTGATTTGCCACAGCGTTTGACCCCAACCGCTTCTATTTACCGGACTACTGTAGGTCGACGTTCCACAACACGACTATGACTACAACTTTATGATTCAACGGCAAATAATATGAAGCTCGAATTATGTGACATCGTGAGTCATCTTTTAGCTAAACACGGACCCACAAGGCGGGGTTGGCCCCCCCCCTCCGGGCCCCAATTTTGTACAAAATCCTAATACAGCTTAAAACAAAAGATAACCATAAATAATTCTCAAAATACTTATTTAGATAAAATTTATAAAACAGAGAATTATACTGCATTACCCTTGTCAGCTACCAAGTGTTGGCAAACTGCATCCTAACGACCAGAGTAGATTGACACCGGTGAAACACATTCGCCATTTCAACTACAGCGCCACAGCACAAAAAACTGCAGAGTTGCGCAAAAGTTATTGAAAGAACAAGTGAACGGGTTATTCTAAACGCTGTTACGCGCGGAGTTCAGCCACCCTGAGTGGACGCAAGCTAACCATGCTGGCAGAGAAATGTGAGTTGTTCCTTTTAGATGCCATTTCAATACCGCACGTTGGGCCCTAAGAGTTATGGTAACACTGCTATGGTGGCCCCACGCGCGAGTTCCGTCTGAATCTGGAGATCGGATTTTGGCCACCTTTCACATGCATCGGCGTCTAGCAGCTCAGCAACGTGCAGGTTCGCAACGTTAGAATGTTATTGGCCGCAATTGCTCGCTTTGCAACGCTGTCATTCGTGACTATGAGCAGGCATCGTGACGACACAATGACGGACATGGCAACAACGCGCCATGGAAGAGCCTTGCAAAAAGCTCACTGGCTAACGGCCCGTCACAAACGAGACTTACTCGCTATCCTGTCGACTCGTCCACGACAACGGTAAACGGACACCTGCGCTACGTGTAGGCGAACCTTTATAAAGCGCGTAACAGAAGCCTGAATCGCGTGCGCAGTCCGACGCGTGTACCGTTTGGCGGCGAAGAATTTGTCGGCATGCAGATTGCCCATACGAATCAGTATGCATGCGTAATGTCGCCGAGGCGTTCGCTCGTATTGAGCCTTTACAAGTTGATTGCGGAGACATTTCATTGCAGTGATACAGCTGTGCCGTTGCCAAATCACGCGTGGCGAGAATGCCTCAGAAGGCTGGCTGCCCGCAACAAAGCTCTTTATCACGCTAAACAAGCCGCATTGCACGCGAAGTATTTTGCACCATCAGATGATGGCACCCTCCGTGGTTAACGCAGCCTTAACGTATACGCGGGTTTATATCGGCGCTTTGCCGCACTGCGTGAGTTATAGAGTCTGATACCGCCTTGCGGCGACCTTGTCCCTTTGAACCAGTGGACCTGCCGCAACAATTGTGGAATTGTTACCGAGATGCCTTTTTTTGCTGGCCGCCTGCGCGCGTTCATCGGTGTCGTTGACGGACGCACATTTAGCCAGCCAACCAGTGCGGCAGCAAAATCACGGCTTTCTGATCAACTCTTCCATTTACCACGTTAATCGCTGGGCAAAATATTGAGCCGTAACGAAACGCTCGGCGACTGACACGTCAGCTGGGATTCCAAAGAGCGCCTTCACTTCACAGTTGCCCCTTCCACAAAGTTCACGATGAAAACGGTTCACGGATACCGCGCAGGCCGGAAATATCGCTAATTTGCTCCTTCTTCAGTGAACGCCGGTACGCAGTGCGCTCAAACCATGCGTCGTTACGCACAAAAAATACCCGCTTAATTCGCGTCAATATGGCTAGAGATGCATAAGACGGTTAGCAGTTCGCATCCAGTAGTAACATCACTAGGCCGTGTGTTCCAAAATCCAGCGGCCATAGAAATCCACGAAGTCACGCAATCGCAGGCAACGGTCGACACGGATGAGCCTTCCGGGGGTTGCGATTTGTACTTCGCCTTCCGATTGTTATTGATAAATACAGCACCCGGCCAACCTCGGCAGCGCAGCAACCGTCCAGCGCTTGCCGCGAGTCAAAACATCGTCACTCGTCGCTTCTGGCTGGTGTACAGCTTGCATTAACCAAATGCGACCCGGTCATCACCTGTCAATTTACGCCGCGATCAACCCCGCACGTGCAGCAGTTTCGGATCGCAGACGCCTAACCGCAAATCGCAGCACCTCGTCGCAGTTTGGTTCGCGTTTATTGCGATGATTTCGACGGCGTCGGATTAGCGTCGGTTTGTTTCGCATTCTATGCTATTGCTGCGGCGCCGGTAGTCCAGGGGCGTTCTACGCCATGGTACCTTAAATAACGGACGTGCATGACTGATCAATGAATGTGTTTGTGAATTTCTGCTCAATTTCGCGCACGATCGCGTCCCAAATCCCGACTACAGACAAGAGCGCAGCTATCAGCTCTTATAGATTAAAGTAGTCAAGAAATTGCCGAGTGTGGGCCAATAAACATGGTGGGGGGCGGCGGCCAGGTAACTTACCAGATGACCCCACAATTCGAACCACTCCGCTCAAACAAGGTAACGAATATATTGCTGCTACCGCACCACGAATACCTTCATTTCACCAGGCGTAACAGGCTCGATTACCGATCAATGCGAGTTTTTCCCATCCAACGCCCAATTACGCGTGTTTTCTATCAAACAGCCGAAGCACCAAGGCGAAAGATTAGCACTGAGCCGTAACGCTGCAACTTTTTTAGATCAAATTACCGCGACGCTGCAAAGTTGCTCTTAAATTCCACGCGCGTGCTCCAGCCTATGGGTTGCCGCTCGATTCGTCAAACACTCTTGAGTGCTGCACCTGTTAGCGGCTGCCTGATGTCAGCAGAAACCTTCGATAATCCCTGTAATGTAGCATGCAATCATCATAATTCTTCACCAGTATTCAGGGTTTCAGCCGCAGGCCCGCCCGCAAATGAATGGGCCAAACGGCGTCAGGCTGAACGACCTCAAAACAGCTGCTCTTTTACCAGCTCTAAACATTGCCAAAAAAAATAGCAACAAAACCCCAAGCATTCGTCCGGCTCAAGGACAGCTTACCGAACGAATAACGCTTTTGCAGCGAGCCGAATCGCCGACATGCGCTCACGGGCGACAGCTCTTCTCGTCAACACTCGTGTGGCTACTAAATCATCTGCACGTCTAAGCACGTTTCCAATGCCGATTAAAAAACTCTTCAATGCACTCAGGACTGCTGCATACAGAGGAACTTTGCATACGCATCGGCAACAAAAATATCCGCTTCTGGCGCGCTTTTTATGTTTCTGCGCTTTTTTTAAAACGCTCGTACTGCTTGCAATTAACGGCGAAATCATTTGCCGTGGATCTTCTTCTTCGTTCATTCAAATCTGCTGCGCCAGGTAACAGCATCGGACTTGATCGCCAGGTGGCCTCCATCACCAGATACTCCGCCGCTAAGTCAATCGCATAGCCTAAAACGGCGATGTATTCCATTCTGGCGATAATAGCCACTGACGTCGACTTCCGAATGTTATATATCTGAGCGAAATCCAGTACAAAACAAACAAATCAGAGGTTCAAACGCATCCAAAAAAACACGCCAGAGCGTCTGCGGATATAAAGACGAAGCAGCAATCTGCAGCCAGGGGTGGCTATTAAAGCCAAGCGCGCTGGACCACCCCTTGGCTTTCCGCCGCACCGCTGAGCTGCTGGTCATGTCAGCACATTTAACGAGCAGCCATGCAGAACGAGAACTTATCAAGTATCCGAGGGCGGCATCGGCCAGAGCCGCCTTCGCGCCCTCTCCGAGGACGAATCAGATCCGGATTGCCTTTTACTCGGGCTGCACTTGCGCAAGAGCCCTGCTCTTCCATCAGAGGTCAATCAGCGGTTTTTTTCAGTCCAGGCAGCCTAATGCGCGCTGTGCAACCAATTTCACAATACGAGTGCCCATCGGAAAGACATTGTGCAGGGCTAACGGGCATTTTTCCGACTCGCCGTCAATCGACGTACTCGCGCCGGGTTCGGTCGCAGGTGTTCTTATTATTATTTTGTCACCCTTACGCTGTCGTCTTCCCGAAGAGGCCATTAGATTTGTAGGATTTCGATTTCTGCACCGTTCCAACCTGCTCAGGGTTGATTTCAGGCCAACAATGTGAGCTCTGCAAATCATTGCACCGCCCTCAATGTAGCTACACGTTCGCGATCGAACTAAATATTATTTTCTGTTCTTCAGAAGAGACGGCCGTTTCAGATCCCCTCGCCTTTCTCATGTAATTTCTTCAGATTGCTAGATAGAGTAGCGTTTTTTTGCCCATTTTCACAGGCCGCTCGCTTGTCTTCGAAGCTGGCTCACCGCCATAAAGATGATTGAAGCGCGTGCAATTTCACGGTATATTCAACGGGGAAACTGATCGGCGCCACGTACGCCCTGCCGATCATCAGAATGTCGCACTGGAAAGCGGTACCCAGGACCCGTAGTAGCGAGTCTTTTCTCGCAGCTTTCTGATTATGTAGTCGGAATACGTAAGCCAACCCAAAGGTGATCATCGACAGCGCAGTGCAAACTCCGTTAGGCAACTGAGATTGAATAAAACATCTGGATGAACGGGATTAACCCCGCAGCCAACCATCGATTAACATGTCACCGCTATGTTCCATTATAGAGGGTCTCGTACTGCTGTCAGGGCATGCCAGCGGCGACAAAGAAAAAGCACATCGAATAATGCTGGAGTTTTCAACGTTTTTAAGCACAGTCGTTGCAAGTGAAGTTTGGCGGTGGACGCATGGCCGAAATTCGTGCGGGAATCTACAACTCAAGCCAAGAACTTCTAATTGGAATAACAGAGGCCCATATTACGCCAGCACCAGCATGTATATCAAAACCCCCTCTGCAGAACAGAATAACGGGTTTTTGGAATGAACCGAGGGTTTTACCAGCCAGTCACTTCTTTAAAGCTTCAAATGTCACCAGACTGCGCACGGTTCACACCGCGTCTTAGAGCAGCGAACTTCTCGTACTGCCGACCCTTACCACAGAAATAATGCACCGGCATTGGCCTAGCTTGCCAGGGCGCACGATACAACGGCAATGTAAGAGGACAAACGTTTGGTGAGTGCTTTTGATGTACGCTGCAGTTCTTTCGCCAGTGCCCCAATTTCGCCATCACACAAATAGTCATTGCGGGCTTTTGCGCGCTTAAGATTGCCCGTGAATTGGAACCCGGATCGGATCCACGATGCCAACGCAGGTAATAGACTGGCCATAGCCAAATCTGTTTGTTGCTGACGGCCTCGTAGTTCAAGTGCCAAACGCACATGCATACACTTTACCGGCTTGTGAATGTGCCCGACATGTCGTCTGCACTTCACCCGAGTGTGTAACGCCGGCAGTGGGCCGTCATACGCCGCCTTTGCATTCAATTACTCTTTGGCGATTATACAGTCTAATCGATGTGGAATACCTTCGTGGCAACAATCAGCTCGAGTCGGCATGCGGAATGATGCATCTTTACATCAAAACGAACCGAAATCGTTAGATTCACTCGTCGCGTTACCGGTTCTTTCTTAACAGCCTCATACTGTTTAACACAACTCCCACAGGTACCCAAGTCTCCACCGGTCACGCCCTGGGCGTACGCCCGGACCATTTCGGTGCCGATTCCAAATCATTGGCCTAGCGCATATTAATTGGGAGTGGAACTGTTACCCTAGGAACGGTCAAAGCTTGGGCACATAACTTTTGTGTTTTTATAATCAGACCATGTTCTATTATTGCTCCCTGCACCTTTAAAAAACTGTCTCTGCGGCCAGATTCCCCGGGGCCCACCCCCTCCCCCCCACCAGAGTGTGCTTGGCAGTGATGCTTCAAACCTTTCTGCAGGCAACCTTGGACCCAGTTCAGTTGTCCCTCAGGCGAACAACCACCAAGGCACTTTTACGCCACTTCTTAACGCCGCCATCATGCCTTCACAGCAATCATTCACAATTCCAATGCTCGCACTAAGATTTATTTACCAGTACGTTGCACGGCTCATCAGAAGGATGATTTGAACGTATTCCGGTACCGCTCTCTTTGGTCGCTCCGCGCAACGTCCAGGAAGTTAGCGCGTCCGCCAAGCCAACTTGATGGTAATATGCCCATGGCAAACACAGCCCATTAACCATTGCACGTGGCCATCCACGCATAGTTCCAAAGGCGTCCGCTTCGCTTTGCGCTCTCAGCAGATGTCGTTGTAATGTATACCACCAGCACATGATGCCTCTTATTTGTACGAATTACGAGCGTTATGACTATTCAACGCCAAAGAATTTTTGTAATCCAATAGGCAGTTGAAGATATTATCACCGTTGCCGATACTCGTGATAACCAAGGTTAACTTTCAACAGCCCAGGTGTAGTCTATACAGCTTCCAGGACATAATATACTTGTAAATTGCCTACTGCTTGCTTCAAGTAGCTCTTGAACGCGCTCGCCGTCATTAGGCTGTGCGCCTAAACAGTGGATCTAGATTCGCCTATCAGAATTTTCGGGTTTCTTCGCAAAAACATTTCCAATTCAACACACCCATGTAGGAGGCATGAATACTACGGCGGTACCACGGCTACACGCGCCAGGTACACTTCTTGTCATGTCAGTCGGATTCAACAAAATTTTACAACCGGCATGACCGTGTCTCAGGTGGAGGATCACAGTTATTGCCCAGCAATTCGAAAGACACGATGTGTCGGTTTAACCAGCTTACACCGCGGTTTACGCCCCCGCCACCAGTGAACCTGAGCTTTAAAACCCAGCTAATCGCACCAATCTTTTCTGCAGCTGGCTATTGACTTCACGGATGTATACAGGCAAGGCCATGATAGATACCAGCAAGCCATACCAGCAAAAAATTGCTTGCCTCATTATCGTGCAAATTCATGTTATGTCGCTTTTAATGAAGGATAGAACCTTGGATGAAACCGCTGGCGCAAAAATCCTCTGATATAGACCCTGTATGACAACGGGCCAAAGATGCATCTGAGAAATCATTGTAGTTCTTAAATACAAATGATCCTTAACAACAAGAGTTCTAAATCATGGGGCTCCCTGCGACCGCCCAATGACTCTAGCTATATTATTTCTTCTTCACATTTGCCATGTTGAATTGCACCAACCGTTAACTCCAAAGAGTGCCTCGATCATGACTCAGACAGAGTGGTGAGCAAACAAATCAAGCAAGATTCCTTCTGACACTGGAAAACAGAACTCCATGGATCACACCCTGAGCAAAACGATTTTTAAGCGCTGCCCAACGTGGAAGCCCAATGCGGTCCATTTTTTTCGTCCGCAAATAACTTAACATGCCACCCGCCGGAATTGCCCATAGGCGGCGACATTCGGCAAACGTGAAGGTACCCACTTATAAGCCGCGACCAATCAGCTTTCAGCTTGCTCTTCTTTCTTCCACACAACTTGTACTTTCGGGTTGAAGTGTAAATGACATGGAACAGTCGTAGTAATACCTGTGGTTTATGCCGCAATGCGGCTCGGCAAAAAAAACCAATAAAACCGCTTCTTTCAGAAGGCTTATGGGCCAAACCAAATACTTACAAGCCACCACGTCACCACCCACCAAAACCCGCGGGGGCGTCATGTCTTTTTTAACAAAGGGGGTGGTCGTTTCTACGAAATAACAATAAAAACCCGCGGGGGCTCGTTTCCCCCATATTCACCAAACCCGGAAGTCTTTGGGCTGCAAAAGGAGCCAGAGTTGTTCCCGTTTAAAACGGGGACGGGAAACCAAACCAGCCAAAAACCCCAATCAGCTTAATCAACATCAGTCCTGTTTGCCTTGCTTTCATCTCTC
>Ga0163217_1011171_pt1 | contig 12179 bp, 20 predicted proteins | sample SynspAceP_FD_185933 | JGI IMG/M metagenome (GOLD analysis project Ga0163217, IMG submission 185933) | Saline lake microbial communities from Ace Lake in Antarctica - Synechococcus sp. Ace-P (PacBio error correction) | ecosystem: Environmental > Aquatic > Non-marine Saline and Alkaline > Saline ... | reverse complement strand
CCATCCCGCCAGTTGTCGCATCTTGTGGTTCATAAACTGCCAGGAACCGGGCACTAGCGGCACGGCCGCGTAATGAACAGCACCACACGACGCCAGTTTGAACAACAGCGCAGAGTTGTGATAGCCGTTTCGCCTTGCGGTGGCGGACACCGATTGCCAGACCGACAGATAAGTGCGTGAGCGGGGTTAAAGAACAGCCGCCGCCACGGGGTGCGTTCGGGTGGTAGCGCGTGGACCCCGCATAAGCCAAAACGCCCCCGCGACAGCCGCGTCGTACGCGGCGCTTATAGCCGCGGCAATCAGAACAGGGATGCCTGCGCAACAGGACCAGTATAGACGGCAGAATGTTCACATAGCCGATTTGTAGCCCAAACGTAACAAGGCCCGCATCGCAGGCACCGGGTACCTGCTCATAGGCAAGGCCAGGTGTGCCATCACCGCAATTCGGATCGGAACAAACGTATCCGCGCCCAAGCATACAGCCCGATGGCGGCGACCGTCGCACGATGGCACGATTATAAAGCTGCAACGCACGCGCCACACGGGGCTATCGATCCCATAGGCGGCAGATCGGCCCGGACATCATCGACCGATGCGGCGGCGGGAATAGGCGATGCCGCGGCGATGCCGGACATGATACAAGAACCGCTCTGCGCGTCGAGAACCATGTTGCGGATCGGTCAGATACTCCACGGGTTGCCCGGGCATGTGGTCGATGCATGTCATTAATCAGGCTCGCCCGCGGAAAGGCATCAATGCGTTGGGATCGGGGCGCGGACGGGCAGATCACGCCACGCGGATCGGAATACTGGGCGTTAGGCCGGTTGGACGATTGGGTCATGGCGACGATCCTTGTTGGTCGGTACCGTTTTCAGGTTCTCGCGGTAGCGGCATTACAGCGGGCGTTGACCCGTTCTTTGCGCGCCACCCCCCATGGTAAAGACGCGGGCCCATTGCCTGGGTGCGAGGTCACAGCGATCAGCAGCGGGCGATCGCCTGGGGAAGCGTCACAGGCAGCAGCCAGTAAATCAGGTCGCTACTACAGATGACCGCATTGTGGGGACCACATCCCGACAGCGACCCAGCGGGCTTGCACGCAGGCTTTTCTGTCAGCGTCAGTCGCCCTTCGCCCGTTTTTTGCAGTGCAGGGCCAGCCACCGTCCGTTGCCCGCAAAGACTTCGGCTACGGCGCGGCTTGGTACATCAGCATGATCGGCGCGATCAGCGCGGTGAGCAGGATTTCGGCCAACACGGCCCAAGCGCACGCAAGCGCGCCCGCAAGCCCCGTAGCGCGGCCCCGTTGCAGCAGCTTGCCAAAGATCGCGAGCTTAGGCAGCAAAAGCAGCACGCAATGCCAAAGGCCGCGCAACAATCTGAAAGGTCTTGTTCGTCGGGGAAAACCGGAAAAAGTGTAGGCATTGGGGATAGAACTCAGGGGCTTGCGTTGTCGCCGGCGCCAGGCAGCGATAGATTAGGTACGCGCCCATGCGGACCGTCACCGAGTAGGCCGTGAACCTTGGATAAAGGGACGAACGGCTCAGCCATGCGACCGGGCGCACCGACAGACGATATGCTGAAAGGTTGCCTTGGCACACCGAGATCCGACGGGGCAAGGCAGAAGGTTTCAGGGCCTTCTTCGACGATCGGTGATGCGCCGAGGTCCATTTCCACCGCGCCAGCTCGCCACGCCCAAAGCAAGCGCGCTCGACGTAATCATGCCTCAGGATTTGTGCCGCCAAGGGGCGGGGCGCCTGTAGTTCGGCAGCGCAGGGCATTGCGACAAAGCGCGTCACGCGATGGCGTGTGCCCCCACCAAAAACGGGGCCCGCACGCCCCTGGGCTTCGGCCAGACGCGGCAAAGACAGCGTGAGTGAAAGTGCAGAGAACTGCATCGCACGGCCAGAATGTGACCCCGCCCCGAAGAAATATTTTGGGCAGTGTTGCAGGCAATCAAGGGGTCGATTCTGCCTCCATCCGCGCGACGACGGTGGCGGATCGTATTGCCCTTCCACAAGCTATCGACGCAGGATCACGCGGCTATTTCATAAGCCCGCGGATTTGCGGATGAAATTCTTCGACGTTTCCAGCCTGCGGCCGTGGCGGCTCGTGCGGTTGCGGTAGAAGACTGGGATTAGACGCGCTATCATCGGGCGAAAATAGCGGGCGAGTGCCGCACCGCTCGGCGATCAGCGCGTCGGTCGAGGTGTCTCGGAATAGGATCGCAATCGACCGGCACGTTGCGCTTGCATGGATGAGCCAATCGCAGTGATGCGGGCGCAACTCTGTCGGGGTTTTCGTTGCAGATCGGCACAAGGATCGCTGGGGGGGGAAGCTGCGTTGGACAGGTCCATGGTCGGGCAGCGGGTCCAAAGGACGGCAACGCCCAAAAACCGCTTTTGCCCCGCCCCCACGCCAACAAGCAGTGGTAAGCGCAATGAGCGCAACGGCAAAGCCGTCCCAGATATCAAACCCCCCGTGTTAAGACCGCCTGCCGCAAGCGTTCGCAGGCTTGCGGCCGTCGCAAGAGCAGGGCAAAGAAATTGGCCCGACACGCTGAACGATGTGGCACCATCGCCACTAGAGGGAATGTCAGGCTTACGCATGGAAGATACGGCTCAGCACCATCGAAAAGCGAGGCGGGGCTTCTATGTTCAAGTACGTGGACCGCGGGCATTATTCCAGCTGGAGGCGCAGGGCGCGTAGCGGTCAAAGTTCGGTCATGGTTACGAGAAGTGATGTCAAGGAACGATTCTTCTTTCAGGCCATTGTATACCCAAAGTCTCAGCGTCAAGCGGCGGTCACCGCGGGCAGTTGGCACGAGTTCAACATTTTGCATTCGTTTCGGCGCGACCTCTAAACAGTCGCCCACATATGTCGTGGCACGTCGATCGCAGAGCAGCAATTGTCCTGAAATTTGCGCCGACGATGTTTTACATTGGCCTCAACAAAACGTTCTTTCGCATTTGGGTTCGCTTAAAGTTGCACCTTCAAAGTGCGATGACAATTTTCGTGCGATTACATTCCGCAGTTTTACCGCCTGCAACCGCCGCCATGTCGGCAAGTGTAGACGTGAACTTGAGCAAGAATGTAAGAGACGAGCCGAAGGTGGGTCATAGCCCAGTTCAGAACGGTAGGGAGCTGCTTTGCATGTCCCCCCGCAGAGAACAACCCGTTTTTATAGGGTCCGAAGGCGACGATATTGTCGTTTCTCCACGATCGAAGGGAATTCTCGATCAGGCGACATACCTTCGCCCAGCGCCCCTGTCTCGACCATGAGCAGGTGGGCGCAGCTCGTATGGCTTTCGGCACTCAGACTAGTCGTCAAGGCGCCGTGGCGTTGCAACAGGCCAAAGGCTTTGGATGATATGCGCGCCAAAGTATGAATTCGCGAGTTTGGCGGGAACGTTAGGTTGAGCCCGAAACAGCGTTGTCCTCGCCGGTGATTTCCGATCAGGCTATCACTGTCGTGCGGAGCAGGGCGCAAGAGTAATCAATCAAGCTGCCTGATCGTTAAGCCCGAACCGTCATATAGGTCAGCGGGCGCGTGCCGAGTGCTGTTAGTCTTGGGGAAAGAACAATTCGGTCAGTCACAATCCATCGTTGGTGGTGGCCCGGGGCCGTCACGGTGAACTTGTAGGCCCCACGGACCGACTGGCTTCGAGCAAGGGCAAGAAGGTCAATGCCGTCTGGCGGGTTTTTACGGCCGTTTCAACTGCAAGCCGCAGCCTGAAACGGGGAATTCATTTCGGGATTTCAGAGGTCGCCAGGTGTTTCACCGCCAACCCGCGCGCGCTTAGGCCATAGGCGGTTGCCCGCCCCTTAGGCGCAGGAAATAGTCGCGCCAGAAACGACACGATCTCGTCGACCTTTTTTCTTGTTGTTTGCGGGTCACTTCACCGGCGCGTTCATTGCGAGCCCCACACGCCGCCCGGGAGCTTTGTGCCGGTTGGATTTTCTCAGCGCTTGGCCTGATAGATGAAGTCGTCGAGGGTAAAGGCCAAGCGGCTGTGCCTTGCCGTCTCAACCTCGTAGAGTTGCCACAGGTGCGTCGATAGCCAGCCGGAGGTGATAGGCGCGTGTACACGCCTGCCGCCGCGGGGCCGTTCCGACCGCGCTGTCTTCGCGAACCCGGATGTTGCGGTAGTCGTCATAGTCCAGCGAGGTAAACGGGTCGGCCCAATTGCGTCGGCGGCGACATTCTTAGTCTTCGCCTGCAAAGGCTGCGCGCCTGTTACGATCAGTGACTCGAAGGTAAAAGGCTCTGCCCATCGTGGTGTGCGCCCCATGCGCAGTGTCCTGCGGCACCGATTTGCAGCCGCGAAAGCCCAAACGGCCGGCGCCCCCCTGCGCGCAAACAGAGCGGCGAGAATCGGCCGGGTGCGAGACAAATGTGCATCAAAACTTGATTCCTGTTCGTTTGCTGCATTGCAGAATTCTTATTAAGTTACGCGGGATAAGTTCAATACATGAGCGTAATGCGCTGAATTTTGCTGCCCAAGTGGCGGGAGTTTGCGCGAAAAATTTGCGATTTTTAACGCGGCATCAACGCCAGTATTCCATTATTCTAGCGCATGACGGGGGCCGATTTTATCTAGCGCTTAAAACAGCGGAAAAATTGCCTGAAATTGCCATCAGACGCCTTGATTAAGGATTGGTTGGCATCACGGCTGCATGCCACCCTAAAGGGAATCTGATGTGGTAAAGTAAATAAGACTAAAAACGAGGACAAATGGACAAATAAATCTTTATCGCTCCCGCTGGCGGCTTTGCTGGCCGTCGTGGCTGGACCGCTTGGCCTTCTGGCTCTGCAAACTCTTCTGATTACGGCGGACTTCACCCGCATATTTCTCTGATCCTCGGATTGGCCATTACGTCCCTGCTTGGCGTGTTTTCGCGGGCCGACGTGGATGGGACATCGCGAGGGCGTGTTCACGTGATCACTGTCGAATGCCGTCGCTTGCGGGGTTGATGTAGTGGGCATGATTGTCCTGTATGGATCGCGTGCGGGCACGGGGCCGAGTGATCTACTACGGGCTGACGTTTGCTGGACGCCGTCGATTCTTTCTGCGCCGCCATGATTTTCTGTTGCCGTGGTTGGTTCGCTATCGGTTGGGGGACCAGCTGGGGCACGGTCGGACCATCGGTTCGGGCGTTGTGATGGGCTGGTGCGGGCTTGGTATTCCGCCTACTTGGCCGAGGTGCTGTGTTGGTATTCGGCGCATTCTTGGCGATAGTTGATCACGCTGGTCGATAGCGAACCTGCACCTGCAGTTAACGGGCACGAACGTCTTGACCACATCCAGAAACAGCTGCCCACCTGTGCCTGCGATGATTATCGCGCTTGGGATTTATTCGTTTCTGGTCGGCTTCATTGCTGATCGAAGAGGGTGTGGCGTATGTAGTTTAGCATTCATTGCGTCCCGGCGGTCTGGAAAGAACGGTTCAGCCTAGGATCATCCGCTGAACTGCGCTTGATCGTTGATTGTGTGGCTTGATGAAAAAAGCGCCCACTGCCGTCGCTTGTTTGCGGGGTTGTGCTGGGCCGGTGGCTGGCCGGATCTTTTGCAGAGGTGCCCGGTCTGCTGACGTTGTTTGCCTTTGCGCAGTGGCGATTTCTATCGACATGGATCCGCCGACATCGGACAGCCTGCTGACGCGGGCGCATCCAGTCGATGATGTGACCATCTCGCTGATGCTGATTGCTTGGGTTTTGGCGGTGCGCTTGAACGTACGGCTGCTCGCAGGCGATTTATTATGGCGTCGTCCAGCCGCGCTGAAAAGCTTTGCGCAGTTCAAAGCTCGGCCACGGGACGGCGTTTGCCGGGACCATATGGTGGCCGGGTGATTCCTTATTATCTCGATTGCGCTGCCGGGCCGTATGTATGCGACCCCTGTACCGTGGGATGGGATATTTCACACTGAACCTGAGCCGGTGCGGTCGAAGGGGCGCACGTTGAGAGCCCGCTGATCCGTGGGGACGCAGGGGTGCCTTTGTGATTCGGCCTTGGCTGGGGTTATGGATGGTAACCTGGACCAACGTGCTTTAATATCCCGCTGCTATTGCCTTGCTTGGACCGCACCGTTGATCGGGCGATGTTCTATGCGGTAACCGGACTGTTTCGCCAGGCGCGGACGGAGACCGGGCAGAGTGGGAAAAATCCGCGAGGAACATCATGGACCCTGCGACCATGCACGGGCTTACGAGGAACCAGGCAAGCTGATTTCCGGCTTGAACCAACAGATGAAAGCCGCAGCCACTTCGATCGCGCGCCTGCGGCCTTTTTTTCATTGCGTTACGCTGTGGTTTTGAGCCGGTACCCGCAAGGTGTTCTTGACAATCTTGCATGGCGTTTGCCGGGCGCAGGGGATCGGTTCGAATGTTGCGGGGAATCGTGGGGTTCTGTAATCTGCCATCCGCGTGCGCGCGAGGCTTCTTACCGCCTTAAGATCCAGCGCCGTTATCGGTGGTGTGGATGAAACATGCATCTTATTCCCCAAGCACCGGAATCAGTGCGCCATGGCGGCACATTCGATCACGGACGGGTTGGGCGGTCAGCGCGTTTTTAACCTCGGCGCTGTAGTGTTATAGCCGCCACGAAATCTATCCTTGCGGCGGTCATTGCAGGGGCAGATTAAAGCCGTCGACATCCGCGCGGACCCATTGTACCGCTCTCAATAGACGACATTGAAATCCTGGCGGTGCGGTCGGGGTCTGTCCCAATAGCCGGGCACGTTCATCGCGCCCTTGATCCCAGCTCTCCAGGGTGCCGTCGGGCCCTCATTGCCCTTTGCGGGTCAACGATTACGGATGTCGGCGCAGGGCACGGCAATTACCGATGTGGTCTTGCGGTTTTGGTTCCGAAAACCATCGCGCAGGATCGTCACGGCAGAGGAAGCTCGGTTGGACCTAGGCATTCATCAGCACAGGTTCGGCAGCTTTTTCGTGACGCTCGTGATTGTGGCATGCAGGATCGGCGCGCCGCCATAGCCACCGATTCCGCCAGTTCTGCGGTCGTAGTCATCGACGTTGCAGCGCCAAGCCAGAAAGCAGGATTGGACAGCGCGCGGCACCATCACGTTGCGTGACTTTTTCATCGGGGTTAGCGACGGAATTTCATGTTGCGCCAAATGCTCCATCATACGGTGCACGCGCGGTTTGCAGCATAGGTAAGGGACAGTGGCAACAGGCGGCTGCACGTGGCTCGCAGGCACACAGAGGAGGGAGCGTTCGCGCGGCACCCCAGTTCATGCAAAGTTCAAAATGATTGCAGAATGGACAATGTTCAGATTGGGTCAGTGTCGCGCCCTTGGGCTGCCTGTGGTGCCCGAAGGTATAGAGGATCACCGCAATATCATCCATCGTGCAGCGGGACAGGGTCGCCCAGCGGTGCCTCGGCGGGGTGAGCGTGTCAAAAGTTCAGATCCGGCGCGGGCCGCACACAAAAAGCGTTGGGTCAGAGCGGGCAGATCGTGCGGGCGCGGGCGGCGGTCGGGACATCCGTGCCATGCCGGCGATCTTGGCTCCGCATTGACGCAAAATGAAGCAAAGCTCAGGCGTTCGTTCGCGGATGTTGATCGCACCCGGCAATCGCACCAAGACGCAAACGCCAATCATCGTCAGCGATGATTCCCGCGGTTTCGACAGCAGCAGGGCAACGCGGTCGCCTTGGCCACGCCACGCCGCACGCAGCCCCGCTGCGATGCGCCCACCTGCAGATCAAGGTCGGGGTAGATCAGTCTGGTATCGCGCTGACGCAGCGAGCCTCTTGGTCGGAACCGGAGCGCGGGCAAGTGCCCGGCGGAGCATGGCGTTCAATCCGGCTGGGCGGATCCTTAAAGCACTGCGATTCTCGCGTTTCCGTCGGAACATGGGTTATCTGTTTGTACTTCGGCGATCCGTGAATCGCCTGTGACACAATGTCGCTCTGCGTCTCCCGTAGCCTTGGGTAATCATTGCGCAAACGATTTCAAGGGCTGAACGGCCAAGGCGGGTGTTGCGGCCCTTATAGGGTACCTTTTCCACGTGCGGTTCGCCACTGCAAACAAGGCGACACCGAGACGTTATCCAGCCAGTATTTCACCGCGTCGGCAGGTTTGCAGGCGACGAACGGATATCACTCTCGCGCAAGCATGATGCCGAGGGGGCGCAAAGCCGGTAATGTCGCTTGGGGCATAGCGACCGCGACTCATCTCCGTTCCGAGCACTTGCTGCAGAGATCGCAGCGCCCACCTTGCTGCAGGATTCAGCCGGAGGACGCGTTGGGATTTATCGGCCACTTATTCCACCGCGCACAGCAGCCCTTCCGCCACGATGTCACCGACATTTCAGGGTCGGTCGCGGCGCCTCTTTCATCGAGGTGTTGAGATACCCCCGACTGCGGCACGGCGTTGCTCACGAGGTTCAGGTCCGTCGATCAGCTTGAGGTTGGCGACCGCCGCCGCACAAAGGGATGCCGAATTAGGTCCGCCGTTGCCACTTGAGGCACAACGTTTTCATCCGTGACCTGTATCAGCACCTATCCACATCACTAGATCGATACGAATGAGAAGACCTGAACCAGCGGAGCAAAAAATTAGGCCGATGTCAGCCCTTGGCGCATGAGTGATCGAATCGGGTTTCAACCCATGCAGTGGTCGGACACCGAACATGGTGCCCAGCGGGCCAAAACCGGTCGACGACGCGTGTCGTCGGCGAATTAGGCAGGATGTCGTGGGCGGTTCAAGCACCTCTTTGGATCGCGTCCCAGATAACCGTGGGCGGGGGCACGGAGCCACCGGTCCCGAGCACGGTTCCCGCGAGTAAAGGCCGCGATTGTGTCGCCCTTCGCCCTGAATCTGCGCTCGAAGCGCGTTGGCACATTGGGCGGTGAAGTCGGCTTCGGAACTGGTTGCGGTCCTTGCGGCGGTAGTATAGGGCGCTCGTGTGGATTACGGGGTTCATGGGTATAGAATCGAATTTGTCTGTGAAACGCGACAGTCCGGTCAGCGATCGGTCATCAACACCGACCCGTGATAGCCACGCCAGCGCGAGATGATCTTTTTCTTCTGCGGACGGCCACGGATGTTATTGTAATCCAGCGAGCTTGATGTTGGTCTCATTTCGCATCCGACCCCGGACATGCCGAAATGACTTGGACATTATGCGCGGTTGCGCTCTTGGTGGATGTTACTTTTGAAAAGTATAAAAATTTTCAAAGGAAAAGCGTTTGTTGGAGAGTATGGCGCAATACATTTAAAGGTTTGGGTGAGTATTAAAATGCCAGAGGATTATGGATTACGGGCCGAATAGATTAATACGTGAGAATACTATTTTTCTAGAGAAATAGGAAAGTAAGGGTGATGGCCGAAGGTCGTCCCATTTCACATATGGCATCGGAAGTCCTTGATTTGGAACATCCCATAGGTGTTCAGATGCAGTGAAGATGCATGGCTGATGGGCACATCATATCAAGTTATCAAGGTTTGCCCGAAACTGAGGATAATTTACTTCATTTACAGGATAAATTTGGTGGGTTTACTAAACCCACAATGAAGTGTTCTTTTAATGGGTCAAAGGAGACGGTATCCACTGGCATATTTGTTTGGCCTTTTTTACCCTGGAGATGAGGTGTTGATTCCTATCCCGGATTACCCAACTATACATTCGGTACCAATTGTGGTGGCGCCAGTGCACGTTTTATGATTGATCGGTGACAATGGCGCGTTCCGGATTTGAGGTGTTAAAGTCAAGACTTTCAAAGGTGAAGATTCATGTGGACCAGTTATCACCATATGCCCGAGCTCGCAAGTGGGCAATTGACCCATCTGTTGTGGCTTGCAAAAGAGAGGATATTTTATTGGTAATTGACAACCGTTTACAGTTTGTATTGAACCAAATCCCTGTATTTTGGAGTAGAGAGAGGTGCAATGGACCCGTGGCTCTGAATTAAATCATGAGTAAAACCTTTCAATATGGCCGGCTGGGACGTTAGGGATGTTTTTGGAATAGCGAAGACACTTCAATGCCGTTTTAAGGTGAAAGCAATATGGTTGGGTGTTCTACGGATTCAAAGGGGCCATACGGCCTTGAAACAGTAGTGAGTTCATGGTTTAGTGCATTGAATAAGGATGTATGCGTGGCGGAGGGGAATTAATGTTCGCCTTGGCCGATAAGTTAAAACCTGTACCTATGATAAAATTCTGTCAGGGTGTTCGTGTGGCTAAGTTGTCCTTCCGGAGTTGCGTTTTCCGAGAAATTTTTGGACTCGGTTGCTCTATTGATAGAACATTTGTTATTACGCAGGGACCAATTTTTGGTTCCAACGGAGAGGGGTATTTCGATTCTTCCTTTATGTGTCACGGCTCAGATTAGGACAGCATAGATAGGTTTGAAAAAATGAAACTAGAAGCTTAATGTCCAATTTTTTTGGAATGAGGTCGAGGTTATTTTCACTTAGTTCAATCGATAATAGATTGAACATCCCGGTTTTTTTTGGGAATATTGGTCAGTTGTTCCTATGGCTTACTTTGGAACTCATGTTAGATTACTATGATGTATTTTGTAATCGGTATGGATTTAATTGGAGGGGTCTTTGGCCAAGGCTATTAAGCGTAACCGGCCGGGACTCTAAAATTTTACGGAATAGATGCTCGCGAGGCAAACTTGGGATTTGAGGCCCTTGTTATTTGATCTTTGATCGATGAAAAGACAGGATTATGGCCCAACTTCACCTTGGCCGCTGCGTATAGAAGTCATGTCCGGTAGATGTTATGGTTTCTGGAATTCTTGCCAAAATATTGGATGCCGTAAATGATAATGCCGTTGTGTTGGATCAGGGTCCACCAATCGTTATTTGCAAAGTTGTAGAAAATCTCCAGAAAAAGGCGAAATTTCCTTGCTTTGCACCCCCATTGCGGAATGAGTTTTCAGGAACCTTCGGCTGCTATAGAGGGGTTGTTTATGGGAAATGACGAATTCATATGCGAAATAGAGGAGACGGCTTTAAATGGCAGGGAAAAAGGCATGGGGATTTTTCAAAGAACAGGGATGCGGATCCGTTATACTGAACCCGGGCACATGATAAACATATAGCCTATGTTTCACATTTGTCCATCATAAGCTTTTCATTTATGTTGGGAAAGACAGTTAATTGAACGAAGAAAGGCCATAGAGACCGCGCGATTATTTTGACCCTGGCTGGAAAGTGGTTTTGAAGCACTGTTGCGCATTGGCCTAAAAAGTTACCTCTATGTGAGACCTATTTTAAGCAAACAAGGAAAAACGTGAGTAGAAACCTCTAGGGGCAATATATTCAAAACTTGAACGGAGTTTAAAGCCTGTTGGTTGCAGATGCTAATGAAGGGCATTTATATTGAAAATGAATAGTCGAATTAAAATAAGGAGAAAATATTTAACGGATACACTTAAACAAAAAAATAGGAGCTATAGAAATGGACAAATTCAAAACAATGGGACACCATGGTTGACGCACGATATGAAATTGGACCATCGTTTAGTTAATCTGCCGGGCTTGTAGATGCGGAAACAGAGGAGGGCAAGTGCTTCGAATTGCCAATGAGTTAAAGATTACGATGTACATTTTACTATCCGTGCTCCGGTATCTGGAAGGCAAAGAACACGTAACCTGGAATGTTTGAAGGGAGTGGTGCCTTTAGGTTTTTAAGTGGGTTTGCAACAAAAGTTAAGGCGGGACGACAGGCTATTGAACAACCTTGTTAACTGAGGTAAGCTAATTTGCTGCTCACGTTACGTTGGGCATCTGGACACATGACGTTGATTTTATTGTGGGGATCGGTGCACGTTTAACGCGTTTAGTCCCAGTTTATTATGCACGAGGAAAATTGCTGCATTTTTTTGCACTAGGAGGGAACAGATAAAAATTTGTCATTGGTAATAGAAACATCCAAGGGATTAAAATCCGGGATTTCTGGCCCATTATTGGGCTTAGGGTTTGGATTGAAAGACAATTTACTTTTATTTTTACTGGCCGGGGGAATTTAAAATTTAGGAAAAAGCATTTTTTACCATTTAAGGGAAGGTTTTTTTTTTTCTTTAAAAAATTTTATGGGGGGAAAAAAAAAAAACCCCCCCCCCCCCAAAAAAAAAAATTATAGGGGGGGAACTTAATTCCAGAATGGCCCAAATGTTAGCTATTGAATTCTATCTCTCGGCGCGCAAC
>Ga0163217_1101117_pt1 | contig 12181 bp, 11 predicted proteins | sample SynspAceP_FD_185933 | JGI IMG/M metagenome (GOLD analysis project Ga0163217, IMG submission 185933) | Saline lake microbial communities from Ace Lake in Antarctica - Synechococcus sp. Ace-P (PacBio error correction) | ecosystem: Environmental > Aquatic > Non-marine Saline and Alkaline > Saline ... | reverse complement strand
GTTAAAAAAGTTAGCCGTGTTGTTTAAAAAAACTCAATAACCAGCCAATGTTTCATCTGGTTCGGTAGTGGCGATACGAAGTTTTGCGCATTGCAAAGTTACCGTGCTTTCGTCAACAATGGCACAATTAAAACTTAGTGCGCGCTTTTCTATCACTGAAAGTTATTTTTTTGTGCTTCATGTCATTAGTGCCCATTATTCAGGCAAGGCCCTCTACTTCAGGCTAAACGTTTGTTTCGGTGGGATTAAACAAGTAGTTATACAGCAGGCCAGCGATAAATAGCGTTTGAACACAGTGCCACTATAAGCATACTGTGGCTCACCCGTTTAGGCATCACTAATAACCCCCTATAAATGGCCCAGCGGCCGACTTCTGCTGCGGTGAAAAAATAAAATAACACCGGCTACAGTGCCATGTTCATGCTTTACCAAAAGCGACTTTACCTTTGGATTAAAGGTGGGATTAAATCACCGACATAAATAGTCCAGTTAAGGGAAAGTATAAGGCCAGCGCTTTTGCCGCCAATAAGTCCGACAACAAAACACCGCCTGAGTGGCAAACATAAACAACATAAGCACCAAAGGGACCAGTTTATAACGCTGCATCATACCAAATCCCGACAAATCGGACCGGCGCGCGCAATTGAGAAAACATGATAGCGGCGTACATAGCCAACATTTTATCTGGGGCCGTCAGCTATAACAAGCAAAGGTATCGCTTAGGTTGATGCATTCAACAGGACTAAGTAACTGGGCATCACACCATAAAAAAAAAAAAAAAACAAAAAAAAAAAAAAAAAAAAAAAAAAAAAAAAAAAAAAAAATATCGCACTTTCAGCTAAGCACATATAAAAATGCTCCTAGAGAAAAGCCCATTGCATAGGGGTTTTTAAACAATTTTAGGACTGCTCATAGAAATTAATGGGTCTTGCTTAGGGGCTGTGCTTTGTGGACTGGGTAATCCCGTTCCAAGCGAGTAGAATTAATAGCCGTACACATGCACCAGCAAGACATAACAGTAATTCAGTCAACGCCTTCTCTCAACATCCATGCCACAATAAGTGGCCCGATAATGTCGCCTATACCAAAAAAAGCCTCAGCCCCATTCATTGGTGCCAGTATGCTTCTAGTTAGAACGTGATATATCACAATAAGTGCAGGTGCAGCGCGTCTTAAAGACGCAAACCGCTACCCCTGGACGAGTATAAGACCCAATATAAAGCGAAAACTTTGGCCGCCAAAAAAGAAATTAACAGAAAGAGCAAAACAGGCAAGACCCAACATAATGGTGAACTTTTTTTTTTTTCTCTTTTAGGCCAAACTTATCGCTAGAAAGCCCAGACAATAATCCAGAAAGCGATACCTATCTATAAAACAATGAATGCAGCAAACTTGCTTCTGTGTTGCTTACGTCAATTCTCGTTTTACTTCCTTTGATGATCTTCTACGAGTCAGACGTCATAGCCCAAACTCAACATCAGTAAGTAAGCCACGAATAAGCGTAGTGTTATTGGCAACTTGATGTCTTTCCTTGCTATTACCCTTAAATTCTTGTTTAAAAAACGGTTAATGTTAACTTCAATGTGTGAGCTGCAGATTAATCTTAAGTTCCAAAATTAGCTTAACCGTACCTGCCAAAAACTTAATCGTTTTAAGGCCTTGCTACAGCACACTAACAAATCAAACTTTATTTGTTAAATAGCTTTGTAAAAATAACCATTCAAATGTTATTTACATTAGAGGAAAAAAGTATTATTAATGACCTAAGCAGTTTAATTAAAACGTATTAGAAGTTATTTAATTATGAATTTACATCTAGAAAGTCAACGTTTCATTGAAATCGCTCATGTTCGAGCATTGATCGTTCACCAGTTTATAAAAACTGATATTGGCCGTGTTTGAGCCAGACTTCAATACTGAAGAATCCTCGACTGTTTGAGTTGTTATTTTCAATGTATGGTCATCGCTATGACTTTTATTACTATTTACAACCAAACTGGTCGACACTTAGCCCAAGGCTACAGTCAGCGCTCGAGAGCTTAAAAGTAAAGATAAAAACGTTTAAATGAGACCAAATTGGTATTCAATCTCAAACAATGTAGCATGGCTTGCTATGTCGGAACTTTCGCCGGTGACTTAGTAAACTTACAAAAAATAAGATTCTTACCTGGAAGGCTTGGTATAACGTATTTGCATTAATGCATTATACGATGTACCTAAAGGAGACAGTGATGGCGGCTATGCAGTCGTCAGATTACGCAAGTCAATGAGCAGCTTTTGCAGTATGACGATCTCAAAACCCTCGCCAACGGCACTTGAAAAGAGGGATTAGTTTGGTTCTAGATTTCGTTTTTACCAGTACTCTTTTGACGAACACGCGGGCATGGCAGCCAAGAGGGCATCAGTTGAATCGCTGAGTTTATATCACTGTTTGGATGCGCACTCTGCCTGACCAATATGAAGGGGCAAAACAAAAAAAAACCCTACGTGAATATTCCCCTCAAGTTAAGACGAGGTTAACTTTACTTGGACGAACAAGCCAAAAAGTGGGTATGGACACCTTTATTAGTTTTTCAATGGGGACTTGGAATTATTCCAACCCTTGCGCGTTTTTTAATGCCATCACTTGATGAAATGCTATTCTTTAGCTATTTGGGCTGTGAAGCACTGCGTCTTGATGCCATTGCATTTATCTGAAGGGAAAATGGTACCAGTTGCGAAAATCAAGAACAAAGCCCATACATTTTATCAAGCTTTCAAATAGTTGCCTTGCAGATAAGTGCACCGCTGTGGTATTTAATTCAGAAAGCCATAAGTGCATCTGCATGAAGTACTTAATATATTGATAACAGATGTTCAGCTTTCTTATAACCCTCTACTTATGGCCTTGGTGTGGCGAAGTTTAGCGATCGAAAAAACGCACTATTACTGAGTCAATGCGTAAAATGTTTTGCTATTTCCAACACACTGCGCATGGACAAATTATATTCGCAGTCACGATGATATCTGGCTGGACTTTCATTGATGCAAGTCGCCACAAAAATTAGGGATTAAACGGCAATGGACCATCGTCACTTTTTCTCAATCAGTTTTGTTATACCGGCGTTTTGCAAGGTTCATTTTGCGAAGTGGCGTAGCTTTTGGTGAAAACCAAGTACAGGCGATTTGTCGGGTTTGCGGCTTCGTTGGCCTCTCTGGCGGGCTTAGAGAGTGCGATTTCAACAAAACCATGCCACAAAATATCGAGCATGGCCGTCAAACGCATACTTTTAGTACACAGCATTATTTTGAGTATGGTGCGGTGCCATTAACTTACTCAGCGACGAATTGGGTTTGTTAAATGAACTACTCCTATCAACAAGATATTCAATAAAAACAGATGACCGCTGGGTTCACAGAATAGCCTTAATGACAGTGCATTGGAACAAGCTAGCATCCGCAAGGCGGCCACAATACAAAATTTCTCAGGGTTTACTTCACTTGATTAAAATTTCGTTCAGCAACAACGCTATTTTTCTGCGCCAGCTGACAACGCAAATTTTGGGACATGTAAACTCACATTATATTTCTTTTGCGCGACATAATACCAGGCAAGACTCTACTAGTACTGTTGTAATTTCAGTGGTTTGAGCAAACAATAAGACAGTAAAATCATGATCAACTATGATTCTACTGGCATGAAGTTGATTACCAAACAAGAACATAAGGTGTCCTAGTGGATACCTTTTCCTTGCAGCCTTATTTCAATTTTGATGTGGATTAGTGTAACCAATTGGTGTCACGAGTTTTATTTTACACGTTTGGCGCACGGACTAAACGGGTCGGAAAGTACCACATATCGTGCGTATTTCCTGGCGCGTAGCTATTTTAGTGGCGGTGGTCGACCTGTTTCTCCATGCTTTGTTGACATACTTGTGGTCCAATGCAGGGGTTTACTGCGGGGATGCTTCAGGAATATCATCCAAACGGTCCATTTTGCAGTTCTAATGGGCATAGCAAATATTCAATTTCATTTGCCACTCGCAGTGCTGCAAAAAAAAAAAAAAAAAAAAAAAAAAAAAAAAAAAAAAAAAAAAAAAAAAAACCCCCCATAAATGGGGCTATCACATCACTTTACACAACAATATAATTAGGTAAGGCTGAAGTGAGTGCTCACGCGCCGCCAATGGTCTGCATGCTCTTGGTGGAGTTAAACGGTTTATGCCAAATTCTATCGGGATTAATTAGCGATCTCTCTCTCCGCTTTGCTCTCTTCGCCCGCTCAGGCGATCTGCGTGATATACTCGCCACTGATATCACTAAATATCGCAGTTAAGGACAACTCGCGAAGAATCAATTAACTTAGGCCTAGACTCGCTATATTGGCCTTGGTCTTCTTTAAGCAATGCATGCTCAGCAATAGTAAAGGCTCCTTTTGCTCATTATCAATATTAACCGAGCTGTTTCAGCTATCGAAGTCTACCGCGACCACCGGTTTACCTGTGCGTAGCACATGTTTAAAGGCGTTTACCTTTTAAGGCACCAATAAAATAAGCCATCGGTAGCGGACTCTGCGTTACTTTGCTCAGCTGAAGCGACACGGCTCGGACAAAACAACCAATAACTGTTTTTGTTTTTTCTACTAGGACTTCGGCCAATTCCCTGCATAACTGATTAGCCACAGACAGAAAAGCTATAACTAAGAGAGTCAGCAACATCACACGATACCCCGGATCTTCACCCGGACGCAGAGACCGAGCCCGCTTAAATAGGCCCGTAATATCCAGTTCTTTTCAGACTCTTTTTAAAATACGCTCGCGTATTAGCGGATAATTGGTCTGGGCGATTGAAGGCATGTAGATACCGTGCGGTAGACACGCCTAATTGTTAGCACCTGTTTTAAATTGGGGTTTCACGTTTACCCACTACTCGCATTAATACTTTTGCTACTCTAGCAAGCTTACCTAAGGGACCACTGAACTTTACACACATTGCAAAATGAGTTTGTTTGCTTTATCCTATCAATAAAATTGTGTTGCGCCTTAATCTAGAGCTAAGTCATTTGGTAATGTAGACTGATTAATATATATACATTGGATTGGTTGAATTGATGTTAACTCTGCATGTTTGATGTAGTAATTTACTACATATGATAAAGCTGGCCTTAGCCTACAAGGTATTGAATATACCAAGGAACCACGTATATCCCACCAAACACCAGATTTTTGGCCTTAAGTCCAATGGGTAAGGTGCCAGCCTTAGAACACCGCAATGTACCCTAGTGAAACCAGCGTGATCCTTGATACTTGGATACACTTACCGAAACCCTATTTACCAAGTGATAGCTTTGCCAAAGCAAAGTAAAAGAGTGGTAAAAATGTGTGAACTCTACATTGAAACTGCCCGCCCGTCGACTGTCATCCAGAAGGCATTTTTTGGTCAAAGCGGTTAATGGAGTTAAACTAAAGAGTTGAACGCGCCTTATTTTCAAGGATGGAAGTTTATTGCAGAACGCTAAATTTGGTCCCTATTTGGCAGGCAGTGATTTAGCGCCGCGATATATGTTTTTTCTTACCAGTGCTGATCTGGCATCAGTGGTGCACAAAAATGTTTTGACGTGGCATTTATTAGCATGGCTCCTGTGCTTAAAAGAATTTTGGCTTTATTGGCTTTGAACACCCCCCATGTGGCAAAAAATTGCGAAGATCGCCAAGCTTGGAAACATTGCCTTTAAAAATATATAGCGGCTGAGCTAGTTGATTGAGGATTAAATTAATTTTATCTGCAATTTTGGTCTATGTTTGACATAGAGTCGTACTAGTTGGCGACTCGTCTCACACTCTGGAAAGGATATAAGATGAGCTTAACCGACCAATGCGAATTCAGCTGTCCCTATTGTATGGAAGAAACAGATATCGAAGTCGTCCAGCAATGATTTAAACCACAACAAATAGTAGATGCCAAGTATGCTGCGTCCATTGAAATTACGGTAACCCTTGGCATTCCCTCTCCTCCAGATTGAATTTCAATGAGAGACTGCAGCTTTAAGTTCTTGTGAAGTATCTCCTATGTCACTATATTGTAGTTCTGGTGTTTTAAATCATGTCTGGAAGTGGCATCGTGATATAGGTGAAGGTCTAGTACTTCTGTAAACGCTATATTATGGAATAGTGAAGGACCATACTCAGCAACTTCTAATTAGGCTTGCTTAAATTTCAAGGTACTCATTAGTTTATGATTCCATTGTATTTTGCGCCATCCACACCTGCAACATCGGATTAAGGCCTAGTCGTAATGTGGAACGCGAACTACTTAAGCTCGTTCACACAAGAGATTGGCTATACGAAAAAAACTTTGCCACGCAAATTGATATGTTAGGAAACTTGATCTTGCCTTTGCCGCAGCCGGGGGCATTTCAACCTTGGGTCATGGCCGACAAATGGCCTGCTATTCTTGCACCCGCTGCCAGAAGTAAGGCAACTTTGGGATATTCCGTAGTAGAAAACCCAAATGGTTTCTGTAAATATTGCCCACCCCGCTGGTTTTATTCCTTTAGTAGATATTGAGTACAACCATGGTCATACGACAGAAGCAATACATTAGTGATTAATTGCTTAGACTTAGGGCATGTTTATAAACTCGTTTTCTAATGCAATTTTGAATCAATTTTAATTGAACCTACTTCAATGGGTTCGCATCCTACCCGCACTAACTTACTTGCAAGTTGTTTAGCCCTCTTTGGCTATGTTTAGTCACACGTATAAACCTTTGCTCAGTTTGACAAAGTCAACGATGACAGTTGGCTTTAAAGTGAACAGGGGTGGCTAAGGGTCCGTACCATATGGTGAGGCTAGTTTGGGCTTGCCACTGTCACGATTGGCATGTAATTACCCATCATACATGGGGTATTGATTTTAGTTGCGTTTATTTAATTTTTTCAACCTTCAATTATTACCTTTACTGGGTGTGGCACTATTTGCTAGTTAGTGTCTATTTTAAGTAATGTAACTTCGTTTTTTATTCTGCTATTTCATACATCTTTTTCGACGAGGAAAACTATATTTCGAGTCATCGTGCAGATTAACTATTATGAGGGCTATATTGCTGAATTGGGGGGATTGCTTGAACACGAAAAACTGACTTACTGGCACTAATGAGCATGTTATTTATCCCAATAATTTATTATTTAGCGCGGCCATTTTTGTTTAATCCGAATAAAAAGCTTAACGCCTTGTGCAAATTACCGACAGTTTATTAATTTCAAAGACCTGATGCCTTCGTCAGTTAATGAAGAGCTGGCCGGCGAGTTAACATGAATTATTGCCCATTCTGAACTAACAGACAATACCTCAGGAACAAAAAAAGTAGCCCCTTATGTCGATCTAATTACAGTGTTGAGCAAATTACCTGATGTTTCAGCCTAGTCGCTATTAGGCCTGTGGTTTAGTATGTGTATTAGCTTTGCTCGCTAACACAGCAGTAATGCGAGCAAGGTTGTATACAAAAAAGTTAAAAAGCAATCTCAACTGAGTTTTCAATATCAATTGGATTAGATAGGCTTTTTCTCAAAGTCAAAATTTGTGAATTCAACCTACCCCTTCGACATCAGGAGGCAGACTCATAAGCGTTTGTTTGCCCGAGTTATGCAGCAACATATGTCTTATATCTGAAGTTACACAAAGGCAGCTCGGCTTATTATCCTCGTGAAGCCCGAGTCACCATTCAGCGAGGAGGAACACAAAATATTCAAGGTAAACCAGTTAACAGTCGCTCGCGAAAACGGCCCTCGAAAAATGGCAGGAAGCCATGCCAAAGTGAAAAGTGCCTTTTTGATAGGTACTTATTAATGCATTATTATGCGCGATTTTACATTCTACTGGCCAAGAAGCCATTCAAAGCCGACCATCTTCCGCCTAATATCCAGCGAAAAACAAAACCCCATTGCTTCCCTGCGCACAAGCCGGATTTACGAGACTTAGCCGTCAATAGCGAGGACTCGAGTTTATGTTAACTTGCTCTTAAGCTGGGTCCAAGTTATCCCGTATAACGAGCTTAGAAGATAGGATGAGCTCAAATTGTGCAGCGGCTATCTTCCTCCCTTGGCTATTTATTAGCAGAATCAGGGGTGATCTGTGATTAGTATCAGGTATTAATGGCCAGTTTAATTCGCCCTTATGCCCGATGTGAAGTTAGTGATGATTTATTTCCCCAACATGCTTTATTGGGTATTTAGCCTGCCAAACAAGGAAGTGCACGACAACTTAATTTTGACGGCGTTTTGACTACTTGCTTGAGGAAGCCCACAGGGCCTCGCATTGAGACTTGGGGCACTGTTGCAGCGACGCTCCGCGCATCACGCTGGCCTTAAGCAGGTTACGAGCAAATTCCCTTAAGAATAAAATACTGACAACTTAGGTGCTTTGGGAAAACAGGGCTCCAAGGCACCGCATTATCACATTTGTTGTTCTGCAAATTCTTGCGTAAACGACTGCGCTACACACCATCTAAATTCACCGTGGGCACTACCTGAAAAGTTTTTGAATTTTCTCTACAAGATAAGGTTTAAACCGAGGGTCACAGCCGATTAAGTAATTATTCGATCATGCGCTAAAGTTACCACTACAAATCAGTTTGGTCCTCACACAGCGAGTATAATAGTTTTTAGTGAGGAAGCGTCAAGGTTTTGGGGATTTCATCTAAAATAACGGATTGGGCATTTTGGATACTGCGACACGCATAAAATTCACTGACTTAAATTTGAATATTGGCTTTTCATAATGTAACTCATAGGAGCCCTTAACGTTTTCATCTGTTTGTGCCGTACTTCCAGACTATCAGTTAATAGCAGCAGCCAAGGCGCCATCTTTTCTTTTCAGTACCCGGCAAAAAAACCGATTTGACTCAGCGATTTCTGGCATACTACGTTGTGACGATAATTTTATTCGTACATATTTTTTTCAACCACAATTTCTAGGCAGCAGCAAGGCAAGTAAGGTTTTACCGCTGCCCGCAGGGCACGGCTTAAATAAACCTAAATCAATATGCGGATCAAAGCAGAGCGTGTAACTCATGGCCATTGGACTAATATTTTTAGGGCTTATGCCCCCATGCTCGTCGGCTCATTTAGCCGCTCAACGCCAAGATCGAGGACCCTCGAGATGGTTCTTCGCTTCACGCTTCCACTATGCGCAAACTTGCCTGATTCGTCAATTAAAAACTTCGATTAACATAAGCTTCTGGAATACTTGCGCTTCAATAGTGGTTGATAGTTACCCGCCCTTCAGTACGGGTATTACCGACTTAACCCCACTCCAAACAATTACCTTTTGGAAAAGTATGAGTAGCCCTTCGATAAAATTTTGATATCATCTTGACTCAATGTGATTCGGTTCGGTATCTTCAACTTAAGGCTAAACCGCGCCTTTGGCTTTGAGCCGCATTATTAATGTCTTGGTCACTAAGACCACTTGCGGGGCGGCGCACTCGGCTTGTAAATGTAAGGGCGCCACTGTTGATGATGCGATTGTCATTTTCATTACTGGTAAAGACGTGTTTGTTCGATGGGTAAAGCCGTGCGTCAAACAAAGATAGATCAAGCTTGCCAGTTGGTGCATCATCCCTCCCCCAAACCTTTCATTGAACCCCCTCAACATTCTTGCTCTGAGTGGCATCATGCAACAAATCTTTCCATGGCACGAATTGGCAAACACGCGCATCGCGAGGCAACATCTTTTTACTGTCTTTAAACTGTAATCGAGTTCTTTCTAGTACCGTCCCATAGGGCACAACAACGTCATTTTTCTTTAAAAGATAAAAGGCGAGTGGTTCGTTGAAGGAGTATATTTGGTATCTAACACATAAATTTTGAATCTAGTGCTTGGTTTTTTGGCATCCGACTCTTCCCGCTTCAATAAGCCTAAAATCTAGCCAGTAAGGCTTGCGTGTTCACATGATTTGGACAAAAAGCCTCTATGTGCACTAAACAACCACAGACAGCGAAAAACTAGTCGTACTCTTTGTTAAGGTACATTCAAACAAATAAACCACTTTTTATGTACATTCATCTACTTATTCTGCCCTCAGTCCTAATTAAATTTACGATAAAAAGTGGCGTTAAGACGAAGGTGTAAGCATTTTAATTTGTCTACAAAGGAGCCTGCGCTCGGTATAGAACAGTGGCGGCCCTAACAAGGAATACGCCCGATGCCTGGCATCTCACACGCGTCAATAATGACCAATTTTTTCTTAGCAACACTGAATATTTATTTTTAATTGGGGAACCTCAACAACCTATGGCGAAACAACAACTATTTCATTGAGACAACGTTGGTTTAAGATGATACGTGAAACTAGATTTCGGATTGGGCAGCCATCATATACTCGGACAGTCGACCTTACCGTTTTGTTCCCGGCCCAAGGGAGACCCGGTTTCGCAGCCAATCGCACCGCTGACGCGTATTCAATTTGAAGTAGGTGATTACGATCAATGCCAATGAAGGTTGGGAGCTATTTGATTGAGCGTTTAACAGCAGCAAATGGGCAAACTCACTTACCACGGACTGCGGCTCGACACTTAAAAAATGCGCCGTACTTTAAAGAAACAATTTATCGACAACCATTTTTCAATTGAAATCAACCCGAACAACGTTTTGTCAATGGGCCCATTCGACCATCCAAAATGGGGTTTGATTTGACGCGAAGCAGTGTTTACGCATTCAGTTTAATCACAGCGTTTCTGACCTCTTAGGTTTTTGTTTGGCGCTCGTGTGATTTTAATTCCCCACCAATTACACATTTAATCTTGCAGAAGTGGGTCGCAGAGGCATTGCGCCCACGTTTCTGCTAAGCTGATGAAGTAGGCTAGGGCAAACTATCGAAGCTGCGCTTATCATTCATCACAATTGCTCACAGGCACGTTGCACAAGTGTACTGATTATCGTGCTTCAAAGTCTCGTGCCATTCAATGGTTGTCGAGATGCTTTACGTCGGGTTAATTGGCTTTTTCAGTGGTTTGATGAAGAGCGGTTGTGAAAGGCCATGTCTGAAGATGCGAGCAATCTTTTGAAGCAGAACAACTGTGTGATGTGTTTAGGACTTTTTACCATAACAGCCGCTACTATTCAAACAAGCCTTAAGCAGGCCCAAGGGATTTTTGATGGTGGTGATGAAGCCCATCACCCTTAAGTGGGTCCACAAGGTCAGCCCTCGGCAAGAATTACCAAGTATTGAAGAGCTTGCGCAAGTTACGCTGGCGTATTATTACTCACCGCCACACCAGATTTCAACTAGGCCACGGGAAGTCACTTTGATCGTTTGCGGATTACTCGATCCTGCAACGTTTCTGGGACTATCAGGCTTTTGTGCAAGAAGAACAGCAATATAGTCTTTTAGCGCAAGCATCACCTTCCCTCTACTGAGTGGTGAAAACATTAAGTCCACTGATTTATTAGCGGCTATTAGCAAAAATTTGCGATGACGATATGCTCACAAATATTAATCAACAAGAGCATTCAACAACGGAACGGAAAACTTACTGCAATTACCTTGGCTGTGACCGCCATGGTACAGGGTCCGCATTGCTTTTCAGAAACAGTTCGGCTGGCGTCAGTTGGATTTCCTGCTTCGCATATTGCATTCTTTTATGCCCTCACCGCAGCCATTAGAATACAGATGCTATTAGGCCTTAGAAGCCGAATTTAATTTGCAACAACTGCACCTTAACCCTGAAAGGCAACCCTAAACGTTAGTCCAATAGCTGGGTGGATGTTTGGACCTCGAGTCGAATGGTTTCTTGATAAACCTTCAGAGAGTTTAAACAGGTTTGAAAAAAAAGTATTTAAACCATTTGTGCCAAATGCTTTTGCTACTTGCTATTGCAGTTATTCTTGGGAAAGGCTTTACGAAGTGAAAACCGGCATTCAGGGTCAACCGGTGTTTACATGAAAAGGTATGAGTAATTGTAAAGAACGCGATAAAGCGGCCAGGTGTATTTTCTCCAAACGAAGAAGTTGCCCACAAGGTCTGCGCTTAAATTTGTAAGCGGAAAAATTGCAGTGAAGGTTCGTAACCTCCCCAATTTGCTTCCATCACTTAGTACTTTCTTCTTTTGATTTTTTTTTTACCTTTCGGAGTTACAGAATTTTTTTTTAACTCGAGGCCCAACGGAAAATTCTTTCTTTTTCCCTCTTTGGGTCTTTGGTTT
>Ga0163217_1083736_pt1 | contig 12181 bp, 8 predicted proteins | sample SynspAceP_FD_185933 | JGI IMG/M metagenome (GOLD analysis project Ga0163217, IMG submission 185933) | Saline lake microbial communities from Ace Lake in Antarctica - Synechococcus sp. Ace-P (PacBio error correction) | ecosystem: Environmental > Aquatic > Non-marine Saline and Alkaline > Saline ... | reverse complement strand
GTTCTCATTTTAAGGATCGTGTTTGTGAAAGAAAAAGCAGGACCTATATAAACTGTGCTTATTTAAAAAACGCCCTCCAAAGAATACATTTTGTTTTGGGGCTTTGGTATTGGCGGGTATTTATTTGTTGGCACCCGATTGATATTTGGCATATTCCATGTTATTCGTGGGGCCTGGGTGTTTTTTCCGGCAGTGGTCTTACGCCCATTAGAAATAATTATATTAAGTCCAGAGCGGCACATTAAAAATGGATTCTTTGATGATGACCTATCAAACCGGATAGATAGGATTTATATATGGGCCTGTTTTTTTTTAATTAATGTTGAAGCTATGAAAGCGATCAATGGCCGGGGCACTATTAACTCTGGCCTTGTTTACAACCGCCATTGGCCATACCTTGTTGCCTAAATTGCTTTTAAAACTTTAAACAATTAACTTACCTCTTCGTGCAGATTTAAAAGTAGTATTACAAAACCTATATATGGGATATTGATCGGAATAGTTTTCCTTTTCAGAAATTCCTAGCTGGACAACGGTTATGGAGGCGTACTTATTTTAAGTTCGTGTGGTAATAGAGAGCGTGCGGTCGTATAAAAATAATTAGATACACTAATTGTTTATAGCAGGGTATTTGGATTATTAACTCTTGGATCAAGCTTTCGGTAAGTTTTTTTCAAAACTTGATTGTTTTTTTGCCATTTACGCAGGACTTTAAACAGGGTCAAAAATCGCCATTTAAACATAAAGGGAAGGAACCGCTTTTAGATTGTTGTGGGAATATTTAAATTTCTTTTACCGAATTTTTACGTTTTCCCTACAGAAGTACGGAACGTTTTAATCATCATTTTACCGAAAAATCTCGATGAAGGAATTCCGGATAATACCATTCATTGTTTGTTCAGGAAATCGTGCCTTTTGCAGGGGCGCAAGGGAAAAACTCCGCACTATACCTTAAATCTTTGGTATTGCTATCAGCGCATTTATTTTCTGGGGGAAATATTACTAACAGCGAGTATCATAAAAATGGGGCACCACGGATGGCCGTAACCTGTGTTGTCGTTCTTATTGGGCCTCGTAAAAGTATCTATAGAATTGTAAACTTCCACAGGAGACTAAAAGCATTTACTCAAAATAAATAGTGTTGTCTTGCCCATAAAAAACTATGTTTGCGTTGTTATTACGGCGATTGCCTTTTGTTAAATGTAGTGAAAAATTACATTACATGCATTCCAAAACACTATCCTCGGGTGCGGGGCGTAAGTTGAGGTATTTCTTTTCTTTACGGGTGTATAAAAGAAATGTCTTCTTGCGTGCAAAGTGCGATTGTACTTCCATCTTTATTGCTTCGGTCCCGAACCATATTTTAAATCACCTTTAATAGCACATCTATGGCTGCCAGTGTGTGCCCTGATCTGATGGTGCCTACCGGTTTTAGATCGATTTGCCAATAAAAAATAACGATCTAAAACTCTTGATGACCTAAGTCTAGATGGGCTTTTTTGCTTTCGAGGACTTCGATTTTTATACCGTAGGATTTATTTTGTTTTGTATTTCTCTTTGACCAAATGGATTAAGGTATCCGTTTTGCCTTTTCTGGCATTTTGTTGACCACGGCCCAAGTTAGGTTTTTGGGCATCCTTTTCCGCAAACAATTTGTTTATCTGGCGTAAGGCCTTCCGAGGTTTGGCAAAGACTACTATACCTGGTGTTGGTCTATCTAGCCGGGCTGTGCCACCCCCAAATTAAACGTTACCTGGTTTGTAGTCGTTTGTTTTAATATATTGTTTTACAACCTCGCTTGCGGTGAGTGTCCCCTGTCTTTATTGTCCCTTTGTACAATATGCGCCTGCCTTTTGTTGATGGCTTATTAGGTGATTGTCCTTCATTTACAATACCTGAAGATTTTTAGGAGTAGAAATTATTTTGTGGACACTTAGGAGAATTAATTTTCTTAGTTCAAATAGCCAAAATTAATACATACATGGGCTTGGCATTTTATTAGTTAATCTTAAGAATGGTTTAGTATTGCTCTTCGTCACTCGTGGAAGTCCCTGTTTGTAACATCATCGACATAGTCTTGAAATGGGCACTACCCAGTTCTTCATATAGGTTTAGATACGCTTCCTTAAAGAACCTGGGATTAAATTCTTTGGGTAATTCCCAGTAGGTCGTGAATCACCAAAAACTATGTCCGTTCAACAACCATTTCCCGCCCCAATGCCTTATTATAGGAATGAGACACTTTTCTGCAACCTCCTTGCCATTGGCAGGAAATTTTTCATAGGACATTTACCCAAAAACAGGACTTTCGCCCCATTTTTCTCAATAGTTTGCATCATCGATCAGTTACGTGCTTCCGTCATTCTTCTTTTGCACCTTACCGTATATGTCCCGAATTATAAATGGATTTGGTGTTAGGGCCCAAATTGTCCCTGATGCCCCGTATGCCGCATTTTTAAAATTCTTTTGACCATTCTTGATTTTTCCTGGCCACCTTCAACCTTTACGGCATGGCCGCACTTTCCTTCATGATTCGGATGCAGAAAACGCAACGCTTCTTTTGGACACTTTGGATAACTCCCAAAGCGTAAATCCACAACCACTAATAGGGGCACGGCTTACCGCACGAATTACAGAGGAGGGCATGGTTAAATTCATTTGGTCAAAGTAATTGGCAGGAGGTGGTTTCGTGTCCGGCCAGACATTACTGGCAGAATCGCCTACTATATTACATCTACGTTGCGGCGTTCAACCAATTTTGGCCATAGAAATTTAATCATAAAGCCGTTAACATGGAAATATTATTCTACACCGTTTTTTTTCATTATCAACGAGAGATTTACAGTAACTCTTTGTATTCTTTTTTGGCAGTAGACATTTATTTTTATTTTTGGTGGGATAAAAAGTAATGATTTGTTCCAAAAATTAAAGATTGTTTTAATACATTTTGTTGAAATTGAGAAATAATTAAGGGCTGTTGTAGCAAAAGGACGGAAGCTATTGTTGATATATGAAAAATGATAAGGATAGAGCAGCCGGATATATGGTGCAAAATTCGGATGCAAAAATAGAAGGCATGCCTCCCTATTCAGGTTGAAGATAAGAGTTATGCGTAGTTTCATATTTAATACTGGGGCGACGCTTTTTTCCTGATGGGTTGTTTTTTGTGATGTATTATTTATTTTGGCCCTAAAAGCTTCTTTTGACAGTGTAGTGGAAAATTTGGTCCTGTCTTTTCAATTTTTATGTTCACTTTTGGGATGCGAGCAGCTCCACAAGAAGATGGTGGAGGAGAGGAGCAGGTGAGAAGTAAGCTTATTTCTCCGGATTCGAATTTTATAAGAGCGTTTCACCAACAGGATTCAATAGCTTATTAAATGTGAAAACGGTTTCCAAGGATATTGTAATGCAAACTATAGGAAGAAAATGGGAAATGTTTAGAGGGCAAGTTAGGATCGAAAATTTTAGTGCAATTCCTGAAATCGATTGTGTCCATTCCGGCCACCACAAAATTTGAAGAAAGAATTAAATCCGTATAATATCCAAATATATGCCATTTGGCCCCTTCAAATATGGACGAAACGCCTGGAAAATCTCTACTCCATGACGTTTTTTGTGTTGCGTGATCACGCATACCCTTAGTCATTCCGGCTTGTGTGGCTGTGTAATTCCTTTGTCAAAATTTTCTTCACAAGAAAGGAGGAGTGTTTGGGAAAATCATTTATGATTGATCTGATACCCCAGAAGAAAAGGAAGGGCTGTTGCATTAAGTTCCGATTATGGTTTTGGTCAGGTAAATCTATTTTACTCATGCTAAGTGAGATTTGATTTGCTCCTACGCTTGCCTTAGTGCCTTATCGGGCGGGTTGAAATGTTATCAGTTAGTTTCCATCCGATGCCTCCTGGTCCTGCCTTTGTCAGGCCTTTAGTTTGTATTATAAATATTAAATCTATGGTGATGTTAAAAAAGAGGGTCCGGGGGAGGACTGGATTATTGAAATTCAGAAATGAACGATAATAAAAAAGCTCCTTCCACTTGCCCTTACCGCGTGGAAGGTGGATTTCTTACGCTTGGTAAGGCGAGGAGGACAGTGGAAGGGATTGCAAGCCCGTAGCTCTAGGTGAATGATTGAGTTTTCCATAGAATACAAACACCCCCCTAACCCCCGCCAAAATCGTGGCAGGCCCTCCCTCCACAGGGACACCCGCCCTCCCTAACCCTCCCCCCAAGGGGAGGAACTAGTTAGTTGGCTAATATGGTAATCTAATCCCCAAACGATTCCCACTCGCGCATTGCGCAAGGTGGTCATTAGGCCTCGCATGTGTCGGCCCGTCAGGTTTGCCCTGATGGTAAAAATGATGTGGCCAAGGTACATATTTTAGGTAAAAATTACTTATATGAAAAAATTTAATTAGCGATTTTCCTGGTCTAGGAAAGTGGAATTCAATATGAAAGCTTCGGCATGATCGCGTGTTGAATGACCGTCCCACGCCAAGCTGAGTAGTTTGTTGCCATTCGTGATGCCATTTCTGGGGGTTCATCCTCATTGTCATCTTACAAATACCTTAACCTTTTTTTATGTAGTTGTTTCACCAAAGATTTTTGAGATATGGTATTATATCGGGAGGGCCATAATCTTTGGGTTCATAAGCACTAATGACCCTTTTTAATATTCTCTTTTTACCATGGATCCTGCATTATGGGGCATTCTGGAACAATATGTTTTTAATTTCCATTAATGTGTGGTTGGTCCTTAGCAGAATTATTTACCAAAAACTATGGCCTCTTGCATTTGCCATATTTTTATCCATGGAGATCAGTAAGCCTGAGGGGCGGCTTCCTTTAGATCCAAGTATTATGCCAATCTTCCCCTTATGGCAAAGCAAATAGGATTTCCTCAAAGGTAGTGGAATCTTGGTATTGCCTCCACTTTTCATCTAATTTTGATTTCCAAATATCTAGAGTGCGAACCTTGGGACAAACTGGTAAAGTCCGTCTTACCTTTCCCGATAGTTCCTCATAACGTAGGAATCTTCCCTAAGTAGCCAATTATGGCGATCCACTTACCAATAAATCCATCCTATTCCTTGGTGGTGCCTGACATCAAGTTTCTTACGATAATTCGAACGATACCAAATCCCCGTGATTCAATTCTTCTTATAGGCGCAGAATTTTCCGGAATCCCGTTATTGTTCACCTCTATGGGGCTATTACACATAGGTATTGCCATTTTTTGGTATTGGGCGTACCTGTTGTGCATAGTCCCCCGCAAAGCTTAATAGAATAAAGAACAGGCTATATTGGCCGGCAATTTACGCATTGGTTAGATCATATAGTTAATTAAGCCTTCGATGTCTATTTCAACATAGTCTATGGTTTAGCAAGCTTGTGGTATTTAGCTAAATAATAGCGGCAGTGGTAAAATGTACTTTTCGTCTCAGGCATATCCATTACCTTCGTTGTCGTGGGAGAACGGTGGCATCACCGGTTCCAATCTTTACGTGACCTCTTTTCGTCTATGGTAAGGCATAGGTATCATTGCCCCATCCCATACCTTTTGGACTGGCCCGGTGGTGGGATCCAGCAAAAATAATCAAGGCGGTGTTGTATTGCCATATCATAGCAAGAGATTCTAAGGGAATTCGTTTGTAAAGTTTCCGTCATGTATGGGTATCCAAACTACTCTTGTTATAGTACCTGTTATGGAAGCCTTTGCAAATAAGGGATTTTCAACAAGAATAGCTCCTCGGGCTTAAAAAATGCGCTTTCGTCACAACCCTTATTGTGTGAAAAAGACCTGTCTATTGGCACCGTAGAGTCCCGTCCCAAGAACAGCATTTTTCCCTTGCTGAATATATAGCAGCAAGAATTCCTCTGTAGGGCAATGAGGTACATAAATTGCACTTTCCGCGGATGCTGTTCGAGGATTTATTTAGGCCATAAAGACTCATTAATCCAAGGTTGTATATCTCTCTATGGGAACCGCATTTTCAAAGGTGCTAAGGAAGAAAATTCTTGGGCATGCATTGCGTAGATATTCCCGTATTTTTCCGTCTTCGCAGCTGTTTCCGGCCATCTTCTTCATATTTGGGGTCTCCCGGTAACATGGTCCTATTTGTTAAAATTGTGATTTTGCAACATTTTAAAACGGAAAAGCATCAGGTTCCTGCATATCTAAAAGCGCGCGAATGTGGGAATTCACGCAGCACAAATGTGAATGATGAAAAATATAGATTTCAGATCAAAAAAACTTCCAGCAACTTGCTACGGATTGGATATAGTCCCTGATCATAATCGCACAGTGACTTAAAAATACTCGGTAGCGAGAGTAATTTGTTGTTTGTTTCTCCGGTTTCTTAATGCCTCCAATCTAATCATCCACACACTTGTTAACCTCGCGCGCATATCTATTTGCTTCCCTGTGTGTACTACAGTACCAGTATACATACAATTATAAATCCCAATCAATTAGAGATTCCCTACGATGTCCGCGCCAGATCATCGAATACCGTGAGACTAAGGCGAGTTTAAGTAGATGGATAACAGTCATATTAAAAAACGTATCGCATTTCCATCTATATTTTCCGTCTTTCACTGAGTGTTGAAGGAGTATATGAGACGTGGCTTGTGTTCAAATTAAAATAGTCTCTATTCCTAAAAGGCATTAGCGTTGTGCGCTGTAAACCCTCGGCCGAGCGTACCTTGGTTTATCTCACTAGTATCATCGTATTGTACGTACATTTATATCAGAGTCTAATACGTAGAACACAATCGTTGAAGCAGCGGGATGATTACCCTTGCTGGTAAATCCCGTGCGAGCCTTCCGCTAAATTACGCACCGTGCTACCCTCTAGTAAAAAGGCAGCGGCAAAACGTTCCAAAACTTGGTTTCCACTTTCCAAATGTAGCAGGATGATGATCATACCTAGCCATTTTATTTCGATAGGCGTCTAAAACATATCCATGTTATATAACTTGATGGCCAGTTCCTCTGGGCGCGGGGTCTTCTGTAAGTGCGTTAACCTAAATGCTTGTGCTGCCCGCTTACATAATCCGATTCTTGAAAAGTTCCTTTATCCCTGACTTTCTTCACTTCGTCTCGACCGATAGCCAATTCGCTTAGCCTGTGTTAAACCATATTGATTTTTTCTTGAAAAATTACCGCATTGCCGCAGCTGATAAATCCCTGCCCCTGCCCATTAAGAGTTGTTGCGTTCTTATAAATCTTCTTTCTCCCGGTTTTAGATGTTGATAATTGAAAACTTTCTGAAGCCAGTGAAAGTATCAGAGCTTTGACAACGTCTTCAACACCCGCCTTTCGATGTATAGTAGTTCTGGTTAGGTGCTCTACACTGAGTTTATGCTCATAATTATGCGCGTGTGGTGGGCTTTTTCGGCATGTAGTAATCTCATTGTTCCCCTTGAGACAAAATATACATTTTGAGGCATAGACCGTTTGTGGTCAGCTTATAATACCAACATAAATTGCTGACCGTGTGCATTCCAATATATCATACGGAGCTGCTGTGGAATTTTCTATCTAAGTTTACATGATATTCATCCCATTATTTACTGGTAGTAAAGGCCTAACCATCTCGTGTTGAGATTATCTTGATAAAAGTATATTTATCTATCTCTCATACTCTCTACAACGGGTCCTTCTTGAGATTATCTCATGTAGCCCTATTACCAGATCCAAAGTTGATACCTTTCGCCGACGTAAGCGTTGCGCAGATTCGTGATATCTGATGGTTGAAAATAAGTGGTACTCCTGTGCGCTTACCGTAAAACAGCTCTCACAACCGTGCATCCCAACTTGTTTAAACTGACCAAAACACCTTACCTTTTGGACAGCCGATTCCTACAGACCTATGGTTTATATGGGTTTGCCGCGTACCGTTTAGAAGCGGCCACCCTCTTTTAGGCCCAGCTGTAATTTCGTTACCAAGAGTATTAACGGGCCCTTTCAACCTACGATTCCATATTTATATCTCATGTATTAGTATTCCGTTTTCTTCCTCCTATTTAACATAAAGTCCGTTTTGATACAAGCACACATACATAGACGAAGGTAGGAATCATCATATAGTCATTTCCAGCTACAAGAACACTTCACTCGCGAAGCTAATCTCTCTAGGAAGACCGTGTCTATAAAACGCACGTGTGCGGCGGAATGGTATGGCTGGCCTGTATTAGAGGACCATTTCGAAGTTTTTGCTACTTTAGTTTCTATCTCTGCCGTTGGAGGTTTGTCTGCTATCTGGTTTCCGACCGGTATTATGGATATGGATATGTCTGGAGTTTCATCATCTGGCTTATTGAGTTCCTTCCGCTTTTCTCTTACATGCTTTAGCGGATAAACAGCACCATTTAAATCACTCGATGATATATATGTAAGTCCTGTGCTATTTAGAGCCAAGTGCTGTAAATTATGAATAATAAAGTTTAGGTTATGCTCTGGATGAAGAAATAGGTTCATTTATGGTCTTTCTTATAAGCTTTCGTTTATGACATTCATATTAGATACATCTTTTGCACATCTCTCAATGTATTGTCTCGTTCTGCCTCGTCTATGTTTTAAATAAATTCTTTGCCTCTTTCATTCTTTGGCTCCAAACTCATATCCCGTGTATGCCGGTTTATAAGTGGAGCAGAGGGACGCTCTCCGATAATTCCTTTATCTGTTTTAAGGAGAGGATTTACAGTAGTTTTCATGCGACCCCAAACGGGGTATTTTAGAGGATTCGTTGTTGGCTGGTTTATCACGACTATACTAATTGTCCCTTGCAGTAAAATTAACTGGCGGTAGTCACTCATGTGTGTTAAGAGATTCATGTTTGTCCCTTGATTACCATCGGACCTTACAAGATACTCTGGCCCCTTTGCCACAATATAGACACAGGCATATAGTCCATTTGATTTCTAGTATGCCCTATATCGCACTTCCACACTTGTGCCCTCTCTGTACCCTGAACCTCATTCGATAATCAATGCATAGCGACTACTATACTCTTTGTATTACGGCGTGCGCTGTCAACCCTCCCCATTAGGTAGAATTCTATTCGCTCGTTATATAGTATCACTAGCCATTTTGTACTCGTTTGGTCATCTTGTTCCGGGCCAAATAGGCGCGTCATGTGCTGGTCCTGTTTATTCCATTAAGAAGATCCACGTGAACGCAACATCTCTTCCGCTTCTATATCGAGTCCCGGGTTATTATATTGTTTATTATTTCTGATTAGAGAGTTAGCATCTTAGTACTTGTCTGCTGTTTATGTAGACGTTCCCAAAACGTATCCACTGCAGTTTACGCAGGCATATGTTGGTATTATGTTTCTTGTTTCTACACCATTCCAGCCCTTGACCATCGTTCCCCTTGAATGGCTAATATCTTCTGGAAATATTCCGCAACTAGCGATAACGAAATATACCTGCATCTTATGTCTGGCTCCCCTTTTTTGTTGGTGGTTATAACATGTCAATAAAGGCCCGATTTCTAAAGGCCCCACTTTGCACGCGGTTTCCGTGGGTTGCACCATCGCATTTTAGGTAATCCGTAAGTGTCTAACCTCACCAAAATTTCACCACTGACTATATCTCACGAGACCGCATTTAGCTTACATTTCATTAAACTCTTAGTCCATGACCGCCCGATGTCGGCACTGTTTTGGGAGTGACGAGGCCTGGATACATACTACGCTACTGCCTAGGACCGGCGCTTGAACCACCACCGGTATAAAAGAGATTTCACTCACCCAGTTAATTCTTCCGTACCTTAAGCTCTCGTGGGAACAATCATTTACTTGGCACTGCATCATAGCGTGTCTATTGTTGATTACTTTCATAGTGGTTCGTAGCTGTATTGTGTTAATCGCACTCAGTCCAGTATAATACCTCGAGTTTGTATCATGAATTGAGGATCTATCACTGTCATAGGGTGATATAACTATCTGCCACCCTTGCGCTCATGTGTCGAGCCTTGCTAAACCTCCATGTCGGTGCGGTTCCTTCCCTCGAAGTGCTACGCTAAAGGTAAACGGAAACGAGATTATCCCATAAGGCATCCATGTAAATAATTTAGGCTCATCTCTTTGTGTTCTAGTCATCTTGGTCTTTGGTAAGTTACCCTCTCGGCTCTTTAATCCTTCTTAGTATTTTTGTCTAGATACTGGAACATGTAAGGTGTTGCCTCTGCGAGAAACTCAGTGAGGGGAGCAGTGATATTAACAGGGAAACCTAGGCATCTGTTGCTATATTAAAGATCCATGCTCTAGTTCGCTTCTCATATGGTGCAAACAAGATGGCGTATAACTTTATAACTGTGCGAAGTGTCAACTTGAGCCGCCGAACTTATCTTGGTTCCAATGAGCCTCGGTTTATTTCTACTCCATTTTGCATCTCTTATAAAACCCAATTTCGCATTTAGCTGTGCTTTTTTAATGATATGTGCATTGCTATCCTGTGTTTAACTAATTAATTTACCGTTGGCTGCCCATAATGCACCTTCTTGAAAGAAGTTAGTTCTAGCGAATTTCATTTCATTGATGCTCAGTCCTATTAAATCGAGGACCAACCAATTCTACATTCTATCCGGTTTACTATATCTCTTTGTTACTCTTTCGAAAAATTATTTAACGGATATCTGAACCATTCGTCCAACTAACCAGATCGATGTTCATAGCTGCCCTAGCTCATCTTATAGTTTCCACGCTACTGTCTTAGTGATACAGGTTCTAGTATTGCTCGTTTCATTGTAATGTTGTCTTTTTTCTTTTTTATTGACCAAAATTTAATAATTTGTCTGTCCACATAGCCGACTAAATAGTAATAGGGGTTAACGAATATAGAAGCAATGGTCTATTTCAAAAATTTTAAATCTTAATGCATTCGTCTATGTTACAGGAGTTCAATTTTAACGTATTTGAACAGCTCATGCCTCGGTTTTGAATTAAATATATTAAAATAGTTCTGTTGTAATCAACGTCTCTGTTGTGTGTGAGGCTTTCTGCTTGACTATGATATTGGACCCCAGATTATATCATTCTGCCTCTATCCAAGTAACAGCATTTCCCATCGTCCCAAATACCCTCTATATCCACTGTAGGGTCATCTCCTAGCAGCTGAGGTCAGTTGTTTGTTCGATCACTATACGTCTTAGTCAACGATCTAGATCTAGAATATATGCACTGATCTCATTACAGGACAGGTACTACCAAGGATAGCTCTGGTCTCTATCTCTGCCTTGCTATTGAGCTTATGAAGCTCACTCATCGGCTGTTTTTTGTCTCGGTTCTAACAAGTTGTCCTTCGTAAGTTTCTCGTTATCAACCTAACATTATAATCTACTAGAGAGAACGTGCATAGATGCAACAAATCCTAGTCTCTGTCTAATGCGTGAGGTATATCTTCGCATTTTACTCACATGATCGTTCTTTAAATCCAGCCGTAATAAGAGAATACTTGTTTTCGAATAAATACCAGTCTATTAGGAATCTTGTCCAATCTTGAGCCAAAATTCATATCGTGTCACCCAATAATGAATTTACTATTTCTTGAAATTATAGCCGTTAGTCGCTAGTCGTCATATTAATGAAACCGAGAAATTCCACTCAGAACGACAACTTATCTTTATTCTACGGATCGCAATCCAATCCTTGCCAATTAGGCCCTGTCTTAAACATGTTTTACTATCTCCGTTAATCTATAGTTATTATCCAATAATTTTGTTGCATATAGAGTCTCTAGGGCTTTCGAATATACTCACAGTTTTGTGCATAGGTTTTCATTTCTGTAATATGATGGAGACTCATAGGTTCTCCAATAGATATATATGGCTCAATATAGATAATATGTACATTCTTAGGCTGCATGCGATTCAATGTCTATTTGAAGATCTGGCTACTCCTCAATATCATTTATACTTCTTGTTGACCAAGTTTTAGCTCGACTACACATGTTTCTTCTAACTATCTATTCGACTTGTTTATATCGAGATGGACCCATATATACTTGCGTCTCTTGCATGTCTATTATAGGGAATGACTATCATAGGTATGTCTGAATTGATATAACCAACTTTTTCCTATCCATTCTAATATGTCATCCTAATCGCACAGTCTGCAAGAATAGTTTGTAGTTTATATGTTTCTTTCCCGTAAAAAGTTACATACCCTATCAGAG
>Ga0163217_1103038_pt1 | contig 12182 bp, 2 predicted proteins | sample SynspAceP_FD_185933 | JGI IMG/M metagenome (GOLD analysis project Ga0163217, IMG submission 185933) | Saline lake microbial communities from Ace Lake in Antarctica - Synechococcus sp. Ace-P (PacBio error correction) | ecosystem: Environmental > Aquatic > Non-marine Saline and Alkaline > Saline ... | reverse complement strand
CCAAAATTCTCAGTATACGACATTGAACCCAATGGGTAACTTTGAGCGACAAAACCTATGAAAGCTATTTGACCAAGGTCAAATGCGGGGCATTTTTTTTCGAAGAGAAGTTCATGAGTTGTCTGCAAAAAGTGATTGCATATCAGAATAGGCCTTATATTGCAGAAGTCTTAATAAGGAGAACAGTATATTCAAGTGTTACCTTGGCTCTTGTGTCCTGTGCACAAAAAATCAAAACTAACGGATTGATTGATGATTTTCATTAAAAGTTTAGTGGCTTTTTCGAAAAAAGCAGGATTACTAAGAAACCTTACTTCCTATAAAACCCAAGAAGCCCTAAAAATCTGTTTTTGATCAAAAAAAATTTATCAGAAATGTTTTTTTCCCTAAATTTCACTAAGAACCTCGCTTTTAGATCGAACTATATGTTATGGATGGTCTTGATAGTGATTAAGCAGTTAAGTGACTCACGTTTAGGATTTCCAATTCAAATCTGTTTCGCGCTGTATTGGCTTCTGCCTTATCCGGGCAGCCTTAAACAGAACAAAGTATAACCATATTGTTTTGCGTTTTTTGGTGCCGAGTAAGCTGATACTTGTAAATAACTTCCAGATCACATTATTGACTTAAATGATTACTCTAATCTCCGTCATCTTTCCTCAAATTGAGCTAATACAAAAATCCGCTTATTGAACCTTACGACTTAAAACAAGAAATCAGTTACACGAGCATTTTAGGAATCGCAAGCAGAAATGGGCCTAGGAAAATTATGGCTCGTTCTCGTTAAAGATGTTATTTTCTCAATCTGACAGGCGTCATGCGGAAAGGGTGGGGAAGACATTTATGGCGACGGCATCTTTAGAGGATTTTTCAAGATGGCTTTGGTGGGTTCTTACGCTCACTGACTTGTCATCTGATGAACTTTGTCGCGGGACCGGACGATTTTATGTATTCAGCGTGCCAATAGACGCTTTTAATACTGTGTGCCGTACGGCTTCGTTGTTGTTGCTTCTGTGAACAATCTCGATCCTAAAGATGGCGAGCGCACTTTGCCTTATTAAAGTCTAGTGAATCAACTTTGGATAACGACTCGTTGGCTTTGAGAAGCGTGGGTAGGCACCGTACAAAATCCTATATTTGAACTTCGAAACTCCTTTATTCCCTGATGAACGTTTATTAGATGGAAGCTGCACGGCTCTTATGAAGACGTCATTACGTCATCATTGACTTTGTTGGCTCCTATAGGTAAAGGTCAACGGAGCATTGATCGTTTATCCAACAATTTAGCGCGGTAAACTTTCATCGCTGCAAATATCGCAACCGCCTTACTCGTACAGCCTGATGCCACTTAATGTGGTTATTATGATGTAACGTCCTGAAGAAGTAAACCGAAATGTCTCGTACGTACGCGGTAGTGGTTGCTTACGTTTGATGAGCCACAGCTCGCCATGTTCAAGTGGCTGAAATGGTAATGAAAAAGCAAACGCATTAGTTGACATAAAACGTTGAGTGGGTATTTCTATTTAGACTCCTTACTCGTTTAGGCGCGGTTGCCTACAACACAGTTATCCCCTCATCAGGTAAAGTATTAACGGGTGTGTGGTGCAACGCGCTAGAACGTCCAAACGTTTTCTTTGTGCTGCAAGCACGTAATCTAGGGAAGGGTGGCAGCTTAAATATAGAAAATAAAAAATGCGCTTGTCAGATACCGTTTCAAAATGGATGAAGTATCTTTGAAGAATTCAAAGGTACGGGTAACTCTGATTTACTCATTGATCCTTAGATCGCTGAGAAGGTACTTCCCTCGATTATATTTCGCCGTTCAGGGACTCGCCGTGAGACCTTAACTAAGCTGAAGACAACTACAACGTATGTAGATTTTCGTAAGTTATTAAAACCATGGAGAGTTCGAATGGTGACGCGTGGGTCCGCCCGCGCAGCGGAAGTGGAGTCCTTAATTAACGGATCGCCTTAAAAGTAACTCAAAAAACGATGAGGTTCTTTGAGGTCACATGAAAAGGCAAATTAAGAATAAGAAGACATTTCTGGCAGCAAAAACGTCTCTGCAGGCAAAAAACCATTTGAAGTGGTTTTTTTTTTAATTAGATCTCAACTTATGCAATTACTCAATGCCCGCCCGCTTTCCATTAGGGCAGTCGAACTTATATTTTGAGTAGTCATATGAAAGAGTTACGCAAAGTAACACTGTTGGTCTTGACAAGGCATGTTACTCAAATCACGTTTACAGTGATGTCTGAATTTTTCGCTGGCCAAACTTAATGGTGCGTATTACCAACAGAGTGGCGAACAAGTTCCCTACTCTATCCGTAGTACCCGCACGAACTCCTAAACATTACTTTTATGTGCCCTTTTGTTTCTGACGCCGCATCCTGGCCAGCAAGTCGTTGAATATATTAAATCTAACGCCAGCATTACGATAAAAGCACCGGGTGGAGGACTGTCATATCCACAATGGTGTTTTAGAAGTAACCCGGAGCATATTTTGCTCATCGCGGTGAACCGGCTTCTCTCAGATAAAAGCTATCTGCGACCTAGTTGAAACAAAATTTTACGGGAAGTTCATTTTACGTGGGACTAAGAACCGCATAGAGGATGTATTCGGCGAAAGACTGGTTAGAAGAAGCACCACAAATATTCACCTTTTTTCATTAGATGTCGATGTGATATGACAAAGTGATCAGTGGCATGGAAAGAGCGGTTTGGTTATTGAAGCCATTCTAGCCGTACCCACGAATTATTAAAAACCAAAGTGTGGCTTTCTCAGCGGGTCGGTTGGTTGGTGTACGGCACGCTGATTTTCAATAGAATTAAAAGGTTTTGAGATCGATCGATGTTTTTCGACGTTTTTGCCGTACGCCACACCCTGATAAACCCGTTCGTATACAAATCATTCGCATAAATTCAAGATTAAACGACAGACAAGTACCATTTGTCTGCTTTTTTATTGTTATGAACGATCGAATCAGCTATTACTACGATATCTCTTTTTTACAAATCGTTTACCACAATGCGAGTGATATTTTCCTGATCTGACTTCATTACTACCCTCTACTCGAGTGTTTCTTCAGAATAGTAGTGAAGGCATTTTCCAATTACCTTTTGTCCGTTCTCCTTCCGGTTTTGGGGGGCCCTTCAGAGCCAACATGAAGCCTTAAAAGGTAGCGAATAAAAAGCTGATCTTCCTTCTTCTGCATGATGTTCCATTTCTCGTATCTGTCCTAATAGCGATTCGTATAGCTGCTTACTGCGCGTCTCTAGCAAAAAGTTATTTGTCATAATCAATCAGTGTTGATTTTTTCGTGTGGTTCTTTAAAAAATACAAAAAAGCTGGGGAAGTTTCCAAGGCTTTTTAAAGATTATCATTCAATCATATTAAGGCTTTAATTTAGTGTCGCTAACATGTGTCACAATAGAAGCCCAGTATAGTTCCGTATTGTTCTACAATGATTTCACCGTAAGAAGCAACCATTTCTTCTTTTCGTTGCCACTTGGCCGACTCGAACGTTCTGGAAAAACAACGATTCTGAATACCAGATCATGTATTTTTACGTTGTTGAAGCCCTGGCGAAGCACCAACAAGCGCAAGAGAACATCTTCGGGTCGTATTCGCTTCGGTTCGAACTCTAGCTTTACGCCATACTTTTGCCTTTCTTGATGATATGAACTCGTTGCCAGCGGTACGCAAGCTCCCAGTCTTCATCCTTTGCTCAGGGGAAAACTGTCGCACATGGAATTACAACGTCTTTATGAGATGTGCATCACTTCATCTGATCAGGTAGCGGTTTAGCATGCCATATTGATTCTTTACCAACATTAGCATTGGTTTGATATTGTCGAAAACGAACACTCTTCGGCAAAATTCAAAAAAATGAACCTGTTTTCAAAAAACTTGTTCGTGAATAAGTAAGATGGTTTTTCCGTCAATAATTGTTATCTAAATGCGGGTAAACAGAATAGTGTGGGCCGCACCAATCGGGCGCTGCTCCGTAGACTTTTGCAAAATGCTTGCTCACCAATCAGGTTTTTAACAACAAACGCACTGACACCTAACAGGAAAGCCCGCCAACCTTACTTTTTCTACTTCCGCTTTTTTGTAATAAAGGATAAAGCGCCACCGCCGCACCTAGAAAAACAAAATTTAGCCATCATAATTTTACGGATACCATTTATATCAACCGTGACCTTCCATTCGGCCATGGTCATGACCTTTTCTATTAAGTCTTTTACTTCACATTTGGAGTTTTGGATCAAAGTTCTCCAGACCTTCTAAATGCTTACTTCTATTCGGCATGCGCCAAATTCAGCATCCTGGTACGATGTTCGTACGCGTTAGCGGCAAGAGGTTTCATTTTCACACGATTATTCGGATGAAGAGGGCATCCATTCCTCATTTTTCGCGATCTATCCGGTGTATTGCATTTCTTTAAAGGCAGGTGAGTGCGCTATTCGCTGCGTAGGCGCGCTTTAACATATTTACGTTGCGTCCCCATTACAAACTTTTGATGTAGGACGCGATGAATAAACCTTGAGGTGCAGGCATTTAACCTTGCTCTACAAGGTTAAGACCCAAAATTGAAGATGATTTCCAAAGCCGCATTAATTATCCACTGCTTGTCTTATTAGACGGAGCCACATACTTTTTCAGAAGTATAATTAGCTCGATAGCGCTATGACCTGTTCCAGCCATCTGTTTCCAGCCATCTCTGTTACTTTCTTTTGCGATGATGCCCAAGCGCTCAACCATCATACATGGTTTATTGCTAGGGGTCCAATTGCTTTTTAGTAACACGCTAGGGTGGTGCTCATAGCACCTCCCGAACTAGTAAACTTCTACAGAACTTAAGGGTCATTTGATTTTGCGACCGTTGTCATAAGCAATTGTTGATTTGGCAGAGTGATTTAGAAAGGAGGCTTTTTGGCCAAAGCAGTTAAATGTGTCAGAGGGTACTGCTTTGCTTTTCTCCTAACTCTTCTCAGTAAACCTTTGTCTACACTTAAATATTGTAAATACTGCGTTAAAGGTACTAACAGGTTGATAGCTTAATTTTATACGGAGTTTTGAACGACAATGTCTTGAGGCCTTAGTTGTAAAGAATGGGTATACACATTCCATTTTTCAAAGATACCCCTCATTTTATTTGACTTTAGCAAGCAAGAAAGGCGATTGTTACAACAATATAAAAACTGCTTTATTTTGCTGCTATATCTAAATAAGAATGTTCGTATAAATATACTATCCTCTTATCTAGGAAACCTGAGGGAGTATACATGAAAGAATCAAGATTCAGGTCAACCAAGTCTATCTGACGTCGATATGGATGAGCGTTTGCGCCAATGTAGAAAGATAATGGAAAAACATTGGTTTCTCATCTGACCCGTCACCGAAAAAGGTAAACTTGTCGGCATTTTTCAGAACAGAGACCGTTTAGTTTAGTAAGCCCTTTATTGACAGATGGCTTCCGAAGCATACCTTAGAGATTTAGACACCTGGAATCATGCGGCCATCAAATAAATGACGCGCCAACCAATTCTCAGTTTGAAGCGGACACATTGGATAGAAGAGATCGTCACCTGTTTTAAGCGATGGACATATTTGCTCTTCCTGTCTCGATGATAAAGAAAGCAGGTCTCGGCATATATGTGGCGCGACCTTGTGAATCACGCCACATTTAAAACTTTAGTGCGTTTTGGCTTGATCGCTTGATATCCGGTCAAATCGTCTTCCGTGAATTCGTTATTTCTTGCACAGAATGCAGTCCACTTTCACATTGACCGGGTGGTATAGAAATTCATTTAGTTCTGTGCGACTTTTCGAACCAGTACATGCGGATCCAGTGTCGGTTGACGAGCATGAAACAACAAATTGCATGCTTAGTGTCATAAGGCTCGAACTTCTTCTTCGTGATACAAAACGGTGCAATAACGATCGTCTCAAGCCAAGTAACTTTTTCTTTTACTGTAGATAGCGAGGTTGAGTAAACGCTCCCAATGCGTCTTCTCACCTTCTTTTGCTTGTTCTATGTATGGTGATCGCTGTTTAAAAAAAAACACACCGGCAACATTGAGCGCCATTCGCCGCTAGCCACTCGGCTATTGTCGATTGAGAAAAAATTGTATCTGTCAGCATTCTGATAAAGTACACCAACAATCTCGCGTCCTGTAACGCTGACCAGATTACGCGTGAATAGTAATAGTCCAGAGTTAACACGCTTCTAGAGACCTCTTTTAAGAGAAGTGTCAGTGAAGTCTTGGCTTTTCATCATTGCACTATACCCGAAGGTTCTTGATGCTTCAACTTCGTATGAGAGTCGAGTAAAGCCATTCCCTTTAGCTGAATAGAAAAGCCGCCATCTATCTTCACAGAGTATCTCTTAATGCGCAATGGCCGCAAGCAAAACTCACCGAGTTTTCTAGCGGAATTGGATATTGTTTACGCTTAATTGATCTCTTTGAATAAGCACTGATTTAATGAACACGCGCTCACACGGACATGGTTTATTATCGAATTGAAAAGCCGTTGTAATTTCCTGGTTTATGGTACATTATTCACCCAAAGGCAACTTGCCAGCTAAAGCCTGGAGTAAAAAAGTGTCATAATTAATCATTACGCCATTTTTACCTTGAGGGCAACCTATATCTACTTTTAACCGCTGTATTAATGGGGAATATGGACGGCTTGCATTTCGTTTACGTGGGCAGCACCTCTAAATGTTCCGTATTGTATTCAATAATCAAGGCGCCTTAATTTTTATCCTCTGATTAGGGTAAGAGGATTCTTAGTTTTTATGATCCAATTTTCTGGATGTTAGTCTACAACGCAGGCCCACTATTTTTTATTAAGAAGATGCTCGACGCTTACATTTTCGAAGGTCAAAAAGTCGGCTATTTGGCGCTAATGGCGCAGGAAAATCTTTCTTTATTTGCCATGGATCAAGTGGCGATTGCACGCCGATTACAGGTTGGGTTATCTCCCAGGTCAAACGACGCCGTATGCTTTTATGGCTCAGCGAAGTGAGGAACACCAATCGGTCATCATTGGGATATTGCCTAGACGGCGATGATAGCGCTGCGCATGATAGAGAAGTAATATCTGTTAAATCGCAGAGACTTAACGGCGACGGATCCGTCATGCAAACTGGCTAGGCGAATTGAAACGCTCAAGGCTTACACGCCCACTCGCAGCAGCCGAAACACTCCTACCAAGGTTTGGGCTTCAAAGATGACGAATTGCAGGCCAGTGTTGACTTTTCTGGGGTGTTGGAGAATTTCGCCTTAATCTTGCCAAGGCGTTAATGTGCCCTTCCGACGTCCTATTTACTCTCGAACGGAACCTACACAACCATTTGGATTTAGACGCAAGTAATGTGGCTGGAGGAATGGCGCACTATACCGGCACTTGATTACGATTCCATAGACCGAGATTTCTAGACGGCATTTGCAGCCTATTGATTATTGCTATAAAAGGGGCATCGTGCTTATAAAGACACTACTTCCAATTACGAGCGTCAACGAGCGCCGAACAACTTGGCTCAACAACAAAGCCCCAATATGAAAACAGGTAGGGAGAAAACGTGGTCACCTTCAGCAGATACGTCGACCGCTTTCGTTTCAAAAGCAGACAAAGCAGCAGGCGACAAGTCGCTAAGAAGCTTTGGAAAATGGAGATCATCGTTCCTGATACATATCGACTCTCAATTTCAGTTTCCATTCCTGCGCGGAAAAAAATCCTTCACAGCTGTTAATAATTTATCGCAAGCGGTCTAGGCTATACAGTCAAATTCTGGCGCAAAGACAATCAAGCTGCGGCAACTCAATTTCGCGCTTCGAGAATGGTCGGTGTTGCTTAGTTGTGGGCAAATAGAGCGCTCGGGGAAATCCACGCTTAATAATTCCTTGTGGTGAAATTAGCCTTCTTTTCTGGCTGATGGCATTGCTGAGTGAAATCTAAAACTTGGTTTAATTTTTCACAGCATCAGGTTAGGCACTCGACCTAGGGCTTTCACCGCTATTACCACATTAACGACTATCACCTAAAGTATTGGAAAGTGACATGTGTCGCGGCTTTTTGGGTGGATTTGGGTTGTCGAGGTGATGAATGCCCTGCGGGCCGTGGTAAAGGTATTTTCTGGTGGTGAAAAAGCCCGTTTAGCTTATCGTTATATCGTTGGACGAAACCCACTCTCCTTTAGTGCTTTGGATGAACCAACAACACCTCGATTTAGTTAAGCGTCAAGACTAACTAGAAGCGTGCAAGCGTTTCCGGTTCCATTATTGGTTATCCCTTTGATCGTCAGCCTTACTCAACAGATCTACAGTCGATTTGAATGTCTATCTGCGTCGCAGACACCAAGATACAAAGGCTCTTCGACGGGGATACCCGGCTATCCGCTTGGTTACAGGCAAGACAAGTCAATGTGCGCAAGCTGAAAAAAGGCGATTGAAATACGGGTAAATTGAAAAACGATCGTAAAGAGGAACGTCGAAAAGCAGGGGCAGAAATGCGGTTTGAAAAACTTCCGCCTCTTCATAAATAAAAGCGAGAACGATTGAACGGCGCAGTACAAACAGCTCAAGAGCATCTAGATAAAATATCAGGACGCGATCGTCTGATGGCAACCTTTATGGAGGCAGAGGCACGAGACAAAGCTACAAGCTTATATAACGATGAAGGTGAATGGAAGAAAGCGTCTAGCAGAAAGTGAAGAAGTAAGCTTGGTTTCCAGGCACAGAAGAACTAGAAGAAGGCCGAAGCACTGTTACTTATAGAAAGGAAGAACAAATTGAAGAGAATAAGTGCTTAGTAACCCGTAAAGTTTGCGCGCTTAAACGCAAAGCTGTTTATATCGACTGACTTTAATATTGTAACAACAACTAAAAGTACATTTAATTACATGCGAAAAGAGAGATATTGCGAATGACGTCCTACCACTGCGTATGCGCGGCATGCGTAAATTGATTTATATCTCGGCCGCCTGATGCGCGAACATGCCTAACAGCAGAATGATTTATAATCTACCCTATGATTTATTATCGAAGGTAGCAAACGTTCGCCGAAGCTAATTCTTCTATGCCAAATATTGAAACGAGTTTGCTGGTTCGACTTATACTCAAAGAGAAGCAAGAACTAGTTCGAACTCGGTATATCCGACAAGTCCCATTATTTCCCGTTATTGCAGGAGAATAAATCCTTTACTGCCGAAGGAGTTTTATACCGAATGGTGTTTGGATCAACGTGGCAGTTCGCGATTTAAAGATGCATTCCCTGAACTTGGTGTTACTATACCGATGTATTGCATAAGGATCTTAACCACTATGGTCAGGACGCTCATTGATGACTCAGGTTTGTTCTAAATGACATCATCGTTGGACACACTAGTGAACAAGCCTTAATTGCACAACGCCAAAGCGGGCGCTGACATCGTTGGCACCATCGGACATGATGGATGGTCGTATTGGTGAATTCGCAACGAACTTGAAGGCGAAGGCTTTATTGATACTTTAATCATGGCTACGCTGACCAAATTGGCTTAATGGTTCTGGACCCATTTTCGTGATTCGCGATATGGCTCAAGTAGCAATCATGGTAAAGGCCATAAATTACACTACCAATCGATCCAGCAAAAACTTCAAACGAAGCTATTCCGTGAGGGAAGGTTATGCTAGATTTTAGACGAAGGTGTGATCATGGTCTGGTAAACCGCGCTTAATCTAGATATGTTGTCGAGTAAAACAGAGCTTGAGTACTCGACCTTTGCTTATCAGTAACGGGAGAGTAACGCCATGGCCATATGGACGCATTCCAAAAATGGTAGGCTGGATAAGACACGGTTATGATGGAATCTCTCTTAGATTAGCGTGGCAGGTGCAGATGGCATCCTTACGTATTTGCAAAAAAGATGCAGACGCCTAGTGAAGAACAGAAGCCCTTACGCTATTCGTTTAATAAACACACATGAATCGGTGACCAAGCAGCTGATTGGTGTATTTGTTTATGACTGCTTAATGCTGTAGGAAAAAAGAACAAGATACCAACTTTCTCACGTTAAACCGGTATTGGAATAATAAAAGCAATGTGCTGACAGTGCTGTGAATACGAAATAGAACAAAAAAGAGTCGGCATTCATCCCGCCTGATAGAATAGGATTGCTGAGTGGTTTTAGACCCCATTACCCGTTGAGCAACGCTAAGATCCGATAAGTGCGCTATCGAAGAGGCGTTTACCAGAAGAATCGACTTAGCCTGAATCCAGGAAACTCTACTTTAATCGTGAATTTAAGTCACCTGCGTTCATATTGCTACGAGTGACTGAAAAGCGATGGGATGACACACCCCATCTAAATGCGGTTTGATGTTTCTTTGTATTCTCAGGCTAACATGAGAGTTTTGAAATTCGGTATCGCCGCTGTACTATGCTGTATGGTCTGGCAAAATCCAACAATTTACCAAGGGATACAGCCACATTTGTACCAAGTGAATCGGTACAGTCCTGAATGACATATATATCGATTAGACGTGTGTAATCAATTTTTGCTCCTGTGATTTGGCTGGAGTTATGACATCCGAAGAATAACCATAAATTGAGTATATCCTATGAGTCGATTAATGCATGGCGCAGACTTGGCTACCATTGTTTAGAGTGTACGATGCGAGCTCGTCGCAAAGTATTGATATGTGCTCTTTATTTACTGTTATGTTGCATACTGTGGTATGCGCCATAAGAAACGTTAAGTTTATCCGCACGTACTTGCTGTGGAATGAACCAGCAGAGCAGCCTTGAGTGAAAACTAATATTTCGGGGCAGACAACTACGTGGGTCGCTTCTGGCCTGCTTTAATGTTGTGTAGCGCCATTAGGACTCTGAGTCCCGACACCCTGTTCCCGGTCTAGTCAAAAAAACCTTCTAACTTCGTCGTTGTGAACTAGAAGGGCGTTTGATGCTTTGGTCGAGGAGATGGGCTTTTGTCTTGTACACCGGCCCAAGTTTCATTACCACGGTTAGTTTAGAACTTCAGATGAGCTGTTGGTGTGAAGGGTCGGAAGCACAATTCGGTTTCCTTCCGCTTCTTCCTTATTCATGCTCATGGCCCGTGGATCACTTATCCAGGGCATGACAGTCAAAGGCTGTTTCATCCGACTAACACGGTAACGCAACTTAGAAGTAGACTTCAGATTGAGTATCGGTGTCGCGGATCGATTTAGCAGGCGCCGTTGCGTACTAGAATTACAAAGGCGACATTATTGGCAGTTCTGTGCGCTTAGACATTAGCTGGGAAAATTGCCTCCACCATAATTGTTGATTCTTTACTAAAATCAATTTGATTTAGAGCAGCAGGACTTGTATTCGAATTGATGGCCAGTCAACTTAAGCCGTCTTATGCAGTACTTTGAGTTAGTCGATCGTCAGCTCTTATGTACCCCTTTCTCTCCAGGTTTACCAAGGAAATGGCGCAGTTCTGGAGGATTATTTGAAGCGATTCGTCAGCAGCTATTGCTACTTCATGCACCCATTTGAGGAGTTTTCTCCATCATCGATTTTGCTGGTGAAGCGGCTTAAAGACCAGCGTTGTAGCTATTCGCCCAACACTCTTTACGAACTTGGTGCTCGCTTCAAATTGCTAAACGCCCTTTAGAAAGCGCCCGGTAACGCAAAGAAGTCACTGTCGTTATTGAGTTACAAGAGCTCGATTTTGACGAAGCCGAACTAGCCTTTAGCAAGCCCGCTTCAAGACGTGCGCGCCTTAGTTGTTTTATGGTGTCTTCGGTTCATAGAAATCATGCGAAAAAGATTCTTTCGATGCGTTAGGGAAGGTACGGATCTTACGCGGTACGTTCATTTAGGAAACGGTTAACTATCACGTCGGCAATGGCTAGGCTGTATACCAGGATATAGCTTCATGAATGCAATAGGGACATGGCGAAGATGTTCATCGTGTATTTCAGAACTAACAGGGATGAGTAAAAGAGCTGAAGGTTTTTTAAAAAAGCTAATACACGCGCCATTCACTCTTCGCGATCGTTTCTACTTGAGATGATTAACCGTGAAGCAGTGAAAATGCACAAAAAGGTTGATGCGTCTGGCATTTGATTATTAAGTGAAACTCTGACTATAGGCAAAAACTTGTGCAGTCATCGTCTTATAAAGCGTCGCAGGCGTTAGGATA
>Ga0163217_1062745_pt1 | contig 12182 bp, 16 predicted proteins | sample SynspAceP_FD_185933 | JGI IMG/M metagenome (GOLD analysis project Ga0163217, IMG submission 185933) | Saline lake microbial communities from Ace Lake in Antarctica - Synechococcus sp. Ace-P (PacBio error correction) | ecosystem: Environmental > Aquatic > Non-marine Saline and Alkaline > Saline ... | reverse complement strand
GCCGAGCTCTCCACAGACGCCCACGAATCTGCCAGATCCCAGTGGCAGCAATGGATCGCCACGAGAACTGGCAAGCAGAGCCAAAGTTCTTCCGCCCCTGGTAGCCGAAGACGACCCTGCTTGGCCGCCCACACCCCCGTGGGACTGGCTCTCGGCTTGATCACAGTGATTTCCTGCTGATTGGTGGTTGAAGCGATCTCTCCTCATCCTGATCCCCGCTTAAGGCCAAGATCCACGCGGCGAGAAGGTTGGACCGCGCATGATGAACCTGCTGCTGCTCTACGCCCTACTGCGTGAGGATCGCTCCATCCGAAAATCGAGCGCCAGCCTGCTACGAGGATCTGCCTTCGGGTGACGGGCAACCAGCAGCCGGACCACACCACGGATCAGTGTTAGTTCCGTCGCCGCAAACCTCGATTCCCTCAGGGTCTATTTGTTCAGATCCTGCGCCTGTGCCAGAAGGCCGGGGTGTGAGCCTGGCCATGTGCGTTGGACGGCACCAAGTGCAGGCCCAATCCTCATGCACAAAGCCATGAGCCACGGAGCGCATCTCAGGCGGATAAAGCAGCGATGGCAGAAAGAGATCAATTTGCCTTTGATGCGGCAAGCGAAATCCTGATGCCCAGAGGATCTCCGCCTACGCAAGGGGAAGGCTGGGCAGTAGCTCCTCGATGAACTGATGCGCAGTCAGGACCGCCTGGGCCAGGATCCGCCAGGCCCGCAAGGAGATGGAAGCGGAGACCGAAAACCTCTAACAGCAGGCACGTCAGCCGGCACGAGGAAGCAGAAAGAGCCAAGGCCCAAGGCCAATGCCGCGAATCGGGATGCACCGCAGCCGAAGACAGCCCGATCTTGACAAGAAAGCGAGGCAGCAAGCAGCCAAGCAGGCGGCCCGTGAGAGGCAATCGATGCTGCCGAAGATCGCCGATGTGGAACCGCCGATCTGGAGCCCTTGGGCGCCTGAGGCGATGCCACGCCGTGGTTCTGCGCCGAGAAGGCGATGGCACACCGCAGAACAAAACCCAGCGGAACTTCACCGACGGCCGGACAGCCATTCTCATGAAGTTCAGATAGCCACTACATCCAAGGCTACAATGCCAGTGCGCGCTGGACAGCGACTACCAGTGATCGTGTCGTCGGGTGAGCAACCAGCGCGGATGTCGAGCATTCTGGAACCCATGCTGTTACGCATTTCGCCGCCAGGCCAGGTGCCTGCCCCACGGTGATACATGATGCGGGCTACTGGAGCGATAACAACGCCAACGGATTGCGCTGATCATGGCATCTGATGCCTACATCGCCACCAGCCCGGCTGCCCGACGGGCAGCCCCCCGCACGAAAGATGCGGACCAGCTGCCCGAGGAACGCCGATGCCAAACCCGCATGGCCCGCAAGATCAGACAGCAAGAAGGCGCCAAGATCTACGCCCAGCGCAAGGCATCGTGGAGCCGCGGTGAAACGGGCGCAGATCAAGGAAGCCCAGTCTACGCCGCTTCTGTTGAAGCGGCATTGAGAATGAGGCGCGAATGGCACCTGATCGCCGCCACCCAAACTGTTAGTTGTTCAGGTTCAGACGATCACAGCAAACAGGCGCTGGTGCGGCAACGGATGAGGGCATGGCCAAACCTGGCGAATGTCACTCAGGATTGGCTCAAACACAAATCGAAGACCTAGAAACGAAAGAAGGGGCCTCATCGTCTTCATCAGAGGCCGAGTTTGCCGTGACCGCGGGCCCCGCTTTATACGGCCAACAAACTCCTAGGCGGAAGATTTACAGAATGTGGCAAATATTATTCACCACTATCGGAAAGTCCCCGCGCCTCTCTGCCCATTTCACGTGAGGCAGAGCGCAGAATAGTCTTCAAACCTGAATACCGGCAATGGTCCGAAGGCAGCAGGCTACTCAGAAGGCACACAACGCCAATCAAAGCCCTCACCAGTACACAGCTCGCCAGGAAGTATGTAAGAGCAAACTCCATTCCCTTCTGCTCCAGCAGGAGCTCGCGATCTTTTACGTGTGGGAATTGAAGTTGGGTGGTCAGTAGCCCACGATTTCTAATCTAGTTCAAGACCGATTGCGTTTACCCATCACAAGAAGATCGTTCTACCCTCTGGGCGAGATCGCTTACCTAGGCAGTGTTGCCAATACTGCAGCCGCCCCTTAGCACTACGGAATTAGGCTGAGGAAACCCCTAGGTTCTGTCTCCTTCTGGGTGGGTTCATTGAGTCAGGGGCCCACCACGCTCATCTCAGTTGTCCAACCCAAGAAAAAGTGGGAACAGCTTCACCAGCATACCCCTGACGATGCTCTCACCACCTCTGATATCTCCATCCAAGCTCTTGATGACAGCACGGTCAGAGCCTTCAAAGATCGAGGCCCGCATTACGGCCGAGGTCTTAAGGCGTGCACAACCCTCCGACCGTTTAGCCTGACAGGCGACAGGTGCTGGATCTGTTGCTTTGCGGTGCCGATGCCATCAGCCCAGTTGGGGGTATCTTGAACTACCACTGTGCTCCACCCGTTCTCCAGCCGCCTCAGTAACTTCTCCACTGCTCGACCTCACTTCCGGGAGAGCCATCTCTCGCCGCTTCAGCAGTGCTGGCTGACGGAATCGGCCTCCCTCGATCGATGAACCACTGAGGCCTATGTAGCGAAGCAGCAGGATCACGTGAAAGCGGAGGACATTGCGGGCCATTGGCTGCTGGAGCCAGCCGTCCATGAAGAAGAGAAATATTACGGCGTATTCTCGCCGATCGTGGCCCGAGCTGCAAGCGTGTTGGAAAGCTGCCACATGGCGCAAGGAAAACACACCTTGAGCAGTAAGTGAAGTAAGACAGACACTTTCATCCGTCCCTCCACCTGCCTCTATGGCCCGCCAAATCGAGAACAGCAGGACGAGGTCCTGTTTTCGCTGTCGCCTGACATTCTTTACATGTGTTTCACCTCATTCATCAGGTGAAAGTCGTTTCTCACCTCCCCTCATCACCGGTTTGGGCAGGGCATCGTCATCCCTCACCACAAATGCCCCCTAGCGCCCACACCCGCCAAACCTCGCCACCGATCGAAGCCCGGTTTAGAGCGCCCGCTTCGGCCGGAGCTCAAGGCCCTCTCTGCTGATATGGATTGCACGCTTCTCCTGGCCTACCGCCCTGCCCCGGGGGGCCCCCCCCATTTTTTTTTTTTCCGGGGGGGAAAAAACATTATCTTTGACTCAGTTACCGCCCGCCTCCGTCGGGGGCTAGGAACCTCGATTGACTTCAGCCTCAGCGAAGGACTCGGGTAGAGGTTTGTCGTTCTGGCCGACCAGCGGGCAGCGTCATCGTAGCTCGCTCAATTGCCAGCTGGGGAAGATTCCAAATCCGCGCCCGGAAGCGGACTTCTGTTCAGCATCGATCGTCTTCAACGGCAGCATCACCCCGCCGGCCGAGGTAAACCTGGGCGCTGCCACCAACGCAGGGCCATGTTCGTTTGGATCGAGCCATCTAGATTGTAGTCCCACACGTGTTCAGCTGGAAAGGGGTGTTGAGGTCAGCCAGTCGGAGTGTCACCACGTCCCAAGACCTCACACACCATCCATAGCCACCTCTGGCCGGCTAACCCATCAGTCCGGACGGCTCATCCGCCGGCATCTCGATCAAGGCGTGCCCACTCAAAGCCCTGCAGCACAAGCGGATCAGCCTGCTACGGCCTACAAGGCTCTCCAGTTCCGAGCAGGCGCGTAGCGGCACTGGCGAAGCGACGGAGTGTTCGCCGCACCCAGCGGCGGACGCCTCGAATCCGCAGGCAACTCCAGCAGGCGTTAACCTCGGCACCAGCGCTGCACGCTCCGCCGCATCGCCAGGGCTCTCTGTGACGCCCCTCTCCACCGTTGTCGCTCATGAAGGGCCTGGTCTGGGACGAGCTGAAGAACTTGACCAAACTACTTGTTCGCGTACCAAGTTGAGCGCCCGGGACATGAATCCATGTCGACATCAAAAACACTGGCCAGGTTTTGAGGCGGTCGGCCACCGCATCCACCGGCGACCGTCGTCAAGCTCTCACGAGTGCCGCTACGAAAAGGTGCACGTCGCGATCGACACGCCACCGCCTGGCCTACGTTCGAAATGCTGGCTTTGATGAGGCAGAAGGAAGACGACCGTGGATTCCTCCGTGCCGTTCGCTGTTCTCGAAGCAGGGGCATCACCGTCGGCGGAATCCTCTCGACAACGCCCCCTACCGCTCTGGAGACTGGCGAAAAAGCCTGTCGCGCCTTGGATTCTCAGCCCATCCGCACCAAACCTAACGCCGCAGACCAACGGAGCCGAACGGTTCATCCAAAACCATCTGCGGAATGGCTTACGTGATCGCCTACCAAAATCGAATGAACGCAACCGCTGGCTACCCGCTATCTTGATCTATAACGGCACAGGCCACATGCTCTCGGTGGCCTTCACTCCTCAGCAATGCCTCAGCGCATTCTGATCGCTGACATGACCTTTTGGTGAGAAAGCACATCTAGAGGCCTGGTGGATTACCTGAGTGCCACGACACGTAGGTGATGTCCTTCGACCAATGCATTGCAGTGAATTTCGAAACTGCGCGTCGCTGCCGATTGCGTTCAAATCGCCTGAGGCTCTGATGATCGGGACAAGTCACAGCTTCACCCCCTTACTCCTCCAGACACCAGTATTCAGCGACGTCACGCCTGGGCTTCACAGCCCAAACAGCTGTCGAATGCGAGGGACATTCCCTGGAAGTTCCACATGGGACTACCAGGTTCATGACCAGAAAACCTGACGATGCATTTGACGTGGTGTGAACAGCAATATTATGTCGACTACTATCTTGTTGGAAAACTGATGTCTTGAAACTGCTTCCTTCCCCTGAACGCCAGGTCTTCCTCCATTGAAGAGGGTGATCACGTGAGATGCAAGCTCTTGAAATTCCGGTCACGTTCTGCCGTGCGCGGGCCATCCGCCTTTCACATCACCTTCACGGCCCTCGCTGTATCGTGCATTAACTGCTCCATCAAGCCCCTGGTGCAAAGTTATCGGATGGAAGGCTGTCATCTTGTCAGGCAGAGGGGGGACCAGCGTATAAATGGAGAGCGTAGCGGAGACTAAAATGTTGATCATCGACTATTCGATTTAGCCTTGCGGTTAGGGGCGATTGAAGCGGAAGTTAGTTGATCTTACACAGGCGTTTAGTAGCTTGCGAGTAGCGAACATGACTACGACCCCAATCCTGGTATTTGATGGACCTGGACAGGCTTGACGTACCGTAATGGTAAAAGCATCCAGGGCGGAAGTGAGGTTGGTAGTTACTGTTGCCGGTTTCCGCGCACATCTCTAAGGTAGTTCGTCCAATCGGAATTCCACCGATCTGAGTGCCAGTTGAAAAGCCCGACATCGATGTAGCTTAAGTGGGGATATTTGGTTTGTTGCCGTTCATTCCCGTTGCAGTGCTTTCGAGGCCTACGCCGATCACTGTGAGTTGAAGCCGCTAGATAGTTGCCTAAGCCCGCCTGGCCAGTAAAAGGCCGCCACCGGCCGCACGTATGAGAGGCACCCCGGGAGTGAAGGTGAAGCGCAGTGCTGATCAAAGGCTGAATGGATTCCCCTGTGTAATCAGGAACTGGAATCCACCAAATATTCCCAGGTTTTACCAGCGGTATGAGATAGGCAAAACGAAAGACGCCCCCAGTAAACGCCAAGATTGGCATTGAAAAGCGTAATCGAAAACTATCGCCGTATCGTGCCGGATTTTGCTGATTTAACACGCTGGTAGTAGCCATGGGCTGGCTCCTACCCTTCCGAAAGTTACGCGAATGGAGACGAGCGACCTATAGCTCCATGTACCACACGTCCAAATATCGCCGAAATCCATTGCACTATTTGCAGAAAGGTGTGAAGTCATTGAGATTCGCCATTTGCTGCTAACCAGTTTTGGCCCGTAAGGTCATTGATTGGTGTTGTAGGCTGAAGGGTGTGTTTCCACTGCAGTACCTGACCTGACTATTAGGATTGAGCACTTCAACTGCCTTGTGGTCGATCCAGAGGAGGAACTCAAGATTGTTAAAATTTAGGCAGCTGGGCTATGATATTACTCCGCCAGCAAGCCACCAGTGATTCCAACATGTATTAAGTCACTGTAGGGATAACCTGGCTCCCTTTTCTATTGACTGATTTGATTGCAAACAAAACACATTTATACATTTATCGGAACGAGGAGCTAAAAGACAGTCACAGTGGTTTTAAAGTAAGTATTATAGGCAATAGCAATATGAACACTATGCCAGCTGAACTACCTGCGGGCGTGAAAGGGCACGAGTTAAAGCAATTAACCAATTTAGACGACCGTCGACGCATGGACTATGCCAAAACAGGATAATTGGTCTGGGTTTCTCACAAAGCCCCATCGTTAACCTTTGACGGGCACCGGCCACTGAAAGGGCTCCTACGTTGGCAAGCCTTCTCCGAAGATGAAGCAAACCCCTACCACAAGCCCTGAGTTCAAAGGCCAGTCGCCATGAGGCGATCAGTGGCCGAAAGGACGCTCCAGGAGATTGCCCGCTGATCACCGCAGAGATCCACCCATTCCAGTGAGCCAGTGGAAGAAGCAATGCTGGAGAAGGGCGCCAAGCGAGCTGTTATCCGAGCAAGAGCACAGCAAACCCAAGGAGGATGTACAGCAAAAGGCGGAGCTGTTTCCAGCAGATCGGTCGTCTCCAGATGGAGCTGGAGTGGCTTAAAAAAGTCTCAGCTGCTGTGATGCCCTGAACTGCGCCAAGTGTGTCGACGACGATCACGCCTGAGATCAGCATCCACCCGCAAGGTGAGCTGCTGGGCGCTGCCACGATCCACGCTCTACTACCGGCCCCAACCGATGCGTGAATCGACGCTGCGGATCATGGCCAGGATCGATGCTTCTATCTGGAGTGATCCCCTGCCAGCGGGCAGCCGCCGGATATGGTGGACTTACTGCCAGAGAATGGATCCCGATCAGCCGTTAAGCGCGTGCAACTCATGCGCGCTGGGTCTACGGCCCATCTACCAGAAGCACGCACCACCAGGCAGTTGATCCATCGGACGCTTTCCCTGCCTGGTGAACCTCAAGGGTCAAGAAGGGATCAGGTTTGGCAACGATCGATCACCATATCGCGCTGCGAAAGGGCTCCTCTACCTCGTGGCTGTTGTGAATCTGTTTCCGGCATGTACTCAGTTGGAAAACTCACGGCAGCCTTGGACACGGACATTCTGCCTGCGAGCCTTCCGGAGATGCGCTTCTTGCTGGTGGAAGAAAGCCACAGATCTTCCACTCGTCAGGGTGTCAAGCTCGGTTTCAATGGATCGTCGCGAACACCTCATTCACTGAGGATTTGGGATGACGAGCAAGCATCACGGCAGATTGTGACCGTTCGCCGATGAGGGAAAATCCCCTCTCCTGGCCGTCCCTCGACAGCTCGAGCACAAGGCATTTCAGTTCTTTTTCTCGGATGGCGATCGTCAGCTTAATCGACGAGAATGCCGCATCCAGGGCGGGCATCCCTCAACGATTGGAACGCGTTGGTTCCGCAAATGCTGGCGGATGCCTCCGATCATCTGACCGCCTTCCGGGCCGTTTCCTGTCCTTTCTGAGCGGAGTAGATAGCATCCTCTGGCGATGGAATTGCGGTCCGCGCCACTTGCCCGTGAGCTGGGTTCGCTCCGCCTCGACCACTTGCGAGAGTTGCGCCGTAATTCGCTCACACGCCAGCAATCGCGTTGGCCTACTGGGCCACAACGCACAGTGGCATGCTGGAATCGTCGCCGCCAGGACTCCAAAGTTAGCCAGCCGCCGGGAACGCCCACCTGGTAAGTATGTTCAGGAACGGCTTTCTGGCCAGATCAACCCGCACGAACGTGATGTCGGCCGGATCCTTACAAGCTGGATCGCAAGCAGGCATGGTCGTCGTCCAGACCGCTTTGGCGACTCTGGAGCCCGGAGCAGATCTCAACGGCTCCGTATCGATTTCCTAATGATCTCGATCGGATCTCTCATGAGGGCGATTCTATCAGGCCTCTTCTATGTTCAGGGCCGTGGAGCGTTGAAACGGGAACTTTCCACTGGCACTGGCGTGCCTACGTTTCCTCGCGCACAGGCCCAGGCAAGCGTCAAGAACTTCCTCACCCGGAGGTCATGATTTCCCACGGCCGGCCGCAGGTTGACGATCGCCGCCATTCCGGAAGGATTGGGAAGCACCTCATACGTGGGCTCAAGAGCTCAGCATTGGAAACGCTCGTGGAAGCGCACCACCCGATTCCACCCTGCTGCTGCACCTGCCCCGCATGCAGGGCCATGGAGACAGCCACGGACAATAACGGCCCCCCACTTGACCGACATGGTGCAGAGGGCCGAGTTCAGCGATGCGATCGCAGCAACGATCGACACGTTCCTGCTCAGCTGCGCAGATCCCTGACCTGGGACCAGGAAGGCTGAGATGGCACAACACGCTCAACTCCGCATCGACACAGGCCTGAGATCTCTTCTGCGACCCGCATAGCCCTGGCAACGCAGGGTCGAATGAAAACCAACGCTGCTGCGGCAGTACTTCCCAAAAGTACTGATTTGTCCCGGGACACTTCCCGTAACGAGCTCATGCGTTCCCTGGACTCAATACACGCCCACGCAAAACCTCGGAATGGAGACCCCTGCTTGAGGCCCTGACAATCCATCTGAGGGCTTTGTAGAAATCCCCTTTTCAATTCGCGACGGTGTTCGCGCCATCGCTTGCCATCGACCTAAGCGACAAGATTCTCGCATTCTGTTCTCCCTGAAAAACCACTGTGCATACTGGCTTTGGATCCATAGGCACCGTCTGTGAAAACGATCAATCAATGAGCCGGTTTGATCCATTTTTCCCTCTGAACAAAACCGCCTTGGCGGCAAGCGGGGGCGTCAGCCCCGTTGCCGCAGGTGAACCGCCCGCAGCGGGCGGGGCCCAGCCGCCTGCCTTTACTAAAGATCGAAAAGAAATTTAAAAATGATGCAGCTGAGAAAACCGTATCTACAAAGCCCTAGCCTCCTTTCCAACCGTTGTTGCGACGACCGGTGAATCCACCCGTTACCTCGGTGACTTCGTGGCAAGGCTTTCAAGGCACGAGGAGATCAAGGTCAGCTGGTCGACGGAGGCGCTGTTACGACAACATCCTTGTGAGAGGCTATGGAGAACAGTCAATATGGGAGTGTATTCTCCGCTGCCTACAGCAGATGCTTGGGAAGCGGAAATCAGCTTGCCCGATTCCTTTGGAGGTACTGCCATGTATTAGACCACACTAGCATCATTGCGGCGCAAAACCCCCAATGAGGGTCTACAGTCCAGATTCAACCCGTTCTTCCCGCCCGATACGATGTCAGGGGCCGAATCTGTCCAAAAAAAAGCCACCCACCTCAGATCCCAAGGCTGTGGGCCTTTCCTGTCATGTTGTGCAACGGCAATGCGACAATCCAGGGAAAAGGTCGGCAGAAAGTTTCGCCACGTTGCATAGCTCAATTATCGATCGCCCCAACATCAGGTAAATCCTGGCTGGTATTCCTGGTTCGCTCGATGAATCGAAATCACGTTCTGACTGGGTGGCCGTCAAGCCCGACGAGGCGCTGAATCCCAGTTTTTACGGGACACGCTTGGGACAAGACCCTGCAGCCAAGAACCAGGAATCAGTGAGGCTATGAGCCAAGGAGATTCAGATGGACGAGCGCGAAGTGATGGCATGGAGATAGCGACGAACAATTAATGCATGCTGCGATTCGGCAAACCAGGGGCTTCACAAAGGTCCGGAAGCACAGATCCAGTGTACTCAAAGCAGTCAATAAAGGCGACGGCGATGACCAAAATTAAGGACTCATAACAAGTTGGTCGGCTTAAGCTCTCGCTCAAGAAGACATTCGCTTCATCCACTCAAAAATCCACACTACCAAGCGATGTTGATCCGCGTGGCAGCTGAGACGCAGGCCCCGCCGTAACGGACCGGCAGAGTACTCCGGTCAATCAACTCCGACGCCGCAGCATGATCGCTACAATCACCTGCAATCCTGATAATCTGCTTCATGAGAACTCGTCCAAGGCGTCTCATTAAGGGTGTAGGAAAACACACCACCATCATCCTGCAAGGAAGTCCCAGATCTCGGGCCTCGAGCGTGCAAGGGAATAGCTATTAGACAATCGGATATGCCGAGCGCCCATTACCAACATCTGGTCAACTAAATGCGGCTCACAGCTGGAGGAATGCGTTGTGCCCGCAGGGGGCGAACAACCTTGTAGCGACGGTGCAAAAACTTTTAGTCTCTTGATTCAGCTCCAATTAACAAACGCACGAGAGAATCTGGAAAGTTCTTGTCTTCCGAGATGCGCCCTAGATAACAAGAATCAATCCCGCTCAGATGTTCGAGAGCGCCTTAGACAAACCGCTCACGCTCCGAAAAGCACACAGCCAATGGATGAGAAAGAAGTGAAGGAAAATGCCTTGAGCCCTGGAAAGATGCTTCAAATAACGCCCCGAGCGTAGCGGCTGGGCACAAGAGCGTGTACGTCGTACCGAACAGAAAGGATGCCAAGAAACTCTTGAATTAGATACCGCTCCAGAGAGCAGTATGCACATCCCGACGATTCGATAGAAAGTCGAAAGGTTTCTCGAGATAAAAATAAATAATGCGCACATGAGGACCTACATTGCTCACTACACAGTCGGCATTGGCAACATTTCGACGCGTAGATCATCAGGAAGCAGCCGATTAAAATCATGGAAGTGCACGTTAAACAGGCCCTGACCGATGCTTCAACAGCAAGTCATGTTTCTCGCTGGGCAAAAATTACGCCATCACGCGGAGGCAACGCTGGATCGGTCCTGTTAGTCATGAAGAGTAACTCGAAATGTCTTCAGATCAGCTCTCCCCATCAAAAGCTCAGTTGCTTGGAGGCCTGCAAGAGCAAAGGATGTGGCCGGCAGGTCCTCCAGTCGAACCATGACGCCAAGCTTTTCACCTGCTTTCTGGACAAACAGCGAGAAGCAGGTACTGACCCGTCCCATGCATTACATGGCCCTCCAGAACAGAAGAAGGAAGAGGCCAATTCGACCAAATCCTCGCTATCAATATCATCAGCTGGAGGCGCCAGAATCACCCCAAGCGGCACGAAATAATCGTCAGGGGGCAGTGAAACTTTCAAAAAAGCGTTCTTTTCGGCATGCATCAACCATCATGTCCAAAAGAATTTACCCGTTACGGCGGATCACGCATCGCAGAGCAAGTCACGTTAGCTCATGAAGAGTGGGAGGAACCTCGCAGCATCGCCCAGGCCTTCCACCTCAACGGGCCCACTGACGTTCAGACGCACATTTAGCCATCTGCCACCACTGGGAGGAAGCGGAAAAGGCCACGCAATGCGGGCCATAAGTTTCGGAACCAGTTGCGGATTCCAACTGAGTGAGAATATCTCCCGAACCTCCTGCCTCAAAAGGGACTTGGAAATCAAGCCTGACGCCCGCCTCCCCCACGGTCTTCCAGACTTCAGCCTTCCAGTGCTCTCCATATCGTAGCGCCTAGAAAAGCACTGGGAATCCAATCCTCAGAAGATTTGAGCAATAGCGTCTCACCTGAAAGGCCCAAGCGAATACATCAGTCTGAAGAAGCCGCAATACTGGCACATTACCATATGGTTGAGCCGATACCTTGATCAATGTCTGTAGACCAATTAATGAAGTAATCGTGACGCGCAAGTGTGTACAGCCGAGGCCAGTTATCAGGTCAATTTTCGCGATAGAACTTCAAACGAAGCGGCGAATTTCCCTTTCAGGAGAATTCATCAGCCTGCCGAGGGCAGAGCTTATTCCTTCCCCTAAATGCCAAAGCAATGTGATATCCTGTAGGCTTTTCTGAATAAAAACAAGGAAAGGAAAAGAGATCCCCAGTTTCTTCTGCTTGCAGAAAAGGCTCAGCGCAAGATAAGCCGTTTCGACGGCGGACCAAGATTCCACACCAATTGTCTCTGGAAGTTTCAGCAAAGTCCCCTTTTCTGGATATTAAAGGACTGGGAAGGAAACCAGGAACCCGCTTTCAGCTTGCCCTGAAGAAAAAATCGGATCAATTCATTTAAACTTTTCATCAGGGCCCATGCTTCGATTGGCCGTGATAGGGAGGCCCCAATAAATTCCCCAAGTCTCCCTTT